>Ga0209457_1000100_pt1 | contig 31151 bp, 29 predicted proteins | sample WorMetHEROISLAND_5_FD_187410 | JGI IMG/M metagenome (GOLD analysis project Ga0209457, IMG submission 187410) | Marine gutless worms symbiont microbial communities from Max Planck institute for Marine Microbiology, Germany - Olavius sp. 5 HERON... ... | reverse complement strand
GCGAAGCGCCTGCTTTCGGGCCTAGGGTTACAGGGTGCTCCACCCGTGCTCCGGGATTCCACCGTCGTCGGTAGTCTCATGCGCCGTAAGCTGAAGCTGGTTATCGATCCCCTTATTGGCGCAAATCAATCTATTGCGGGGAAAGGAAGAAGGATCAGGGGGGCTCTTTTAGAGTATCTACAGGTTAGTTAGTTTTTGGACAGCTTCTAAGGACAAGCCGTTTCGGTGGGCCTATCCGGGTGAATTTTCAGAGGCCGTCTAAAAATTTATTAATATGAAAACTCAACGAATAGCCATTTTATAGGGTGTCTGATAATTACAGATTTGCCGGAGAAGCAAACGACTGGATGCGAAATAAACCTGTGTTTCGCTCGAAGTTGGTTTCCGTTCATAATCGTTACTCAATCGACGCCATCGATTCAGCTAGGCGAATGTTCTCTCGACCACCCAGCGGCGAGGTAAAACGTGGAAACCTCGCTGTCCTTTTTTCTTTCTAACAACTTCGAGCAGGCACTCGAATTGGGTCAAGATCCAGTTAGACAGGTCCGCACCGGAATCGGCACGACCGCCCCAGATTTTTTTGACGGTATGGAGGATCGAAAACAAGTTCGTAATGACTTGACGAACGGCTTTACCGTCAAACATATTGGCGGCGTGTACCCAGACGACGAGCACGCAACCGATTGTATCGACAACGATAGGACGTTTTCTGCCCTTAACAGGTTTGCCCCCGCTAAATCCTGATTCTTACATAGGATTCCGGGGTTCCCTTGATACTTTGACTATCAATAATTGCTCCCGTTGAATCTGGCTTTCGGTCTTTTTTTGGCGTAACCGCTGACGAAACACCATATTGACTTTCTCTGGCAAATGATTATCTGTCCACTTATTATAGTAGTAATTAACGAGCTTGTAAGGAGGGAAGTCTTTTGGTAGATCCCGCCAGGGATAACCTGTTTGATTCAAATAAAAAATGGCATTTAGGAGTTCGCGAAGATCACTTTTTTGTGGGCGTCCGATGGTATAGGATTCCAATTCGTTGATGAGGGGCTCAAGGATTTCCCCTTCTTCGTCGGTGAGTTCACTCGGGTACCTGACAGCCGATTGAATCGTTTCTTCAGTCCTGGAAAACTCCGGGATTACATCGCATAAAACCACAAAATGTACATATTTATTCTTTTTTAAAATCAAAATGTTATTTTATAGATAGCCTCTTAGCTGCCCAATGCTTCTGTCGATAGGCTAAGATGGGATAGGTATCATTGGTTTAGTGAGGCCGGTGGGTACCGATAAGGGTAGTCGGTAAAGTGCGAGGCGGCCCATGGTCAGGGGCACGGCGATCCAACAGTGGCCGTCAGGGAGACAGCGGAAGTCGAAATCCCAGAGGGGACTTGACCCTCGGATTTCGGCGGGCAGGCGCAGGACGAACAGGGCCTTGTCGGTGGTTAGTTCCCAGAGGCGGACGGTCGCGTCGGCGCTCACTGTTGCGAGCTGGGTGCTGTCGGGGCTGTAGGTAGATGGCGCGGTAGACAGTCGATTCGTGGCCTACGAGCCGTCGGGGCGGGGTGGCGTTTGGGCCCAGGTCGTGGAGGGTAACGACGGCCTCGCGGCCGACAGCGGCGAGCTGGCGGCCGTTGGGACTCAGGCTAGCCCACATCGGCAGGTCCCGCAGCTTGGGAAGCCCGACGACGGGCTCCTGCAGATCCGAGTGGTATCCCAAAAGCGGATGACGCGATCATTCCTATTGATCGATATAAGCCGATTCCCGGTCGGGTCGAACTCAACGGCAAGCACGCGACCGGTGACCGCCGAATCGAACAGACGTGACTCACCAGTCTCTACATCACATCGAACAAGCCCACCTGACCATCATAGCCGACGGTGGCCAGGGTGTGGCCGTCCGGGGAGAAGGTGACGGCATGGACAGCCCTCCTATGGCTCTCGAAGGTGCGGACCAGTGTGAGGGCTGGGCCGGCCGGAGTGCGCTCGATTTGCCAGAGCTTAGCGGTGTTGTCAAAGCCCGCACTGGCAAGCAGATTCGCATCCGGGCCAAAAGCCAGCCTTTGTACGTCAACTTCGTGCACGTCTTCTACCTCGGCGAGTAGCCCGCCAGTGTTAGGCAGGGCATAGAGACGCAGTGTCCCGTTCGCGAAGCCGACCGAGACGAAATCTCCAGCTGGATGCACGGCAACAGAACTCGGCTCACCGGGCAGGTCCCAGACCCACTGCCCGGGCGTGGCCAAAGACCAGCGGCGGACGGTGGCGTCGTTGGCGGCGGTATAGAGGGTCTCGCCGTGGCGGGCGACGGACCAAAGGCCGGCACTATAACCCTGGTAGATCCGCAAGGTGACGCCGGTCTCCAGGTCCCAGAGGCGCATATCCTTGTCCCGGTTCGCCGACAGGAGCCGTCGGCGTCGAAGGCTAGGCCGAGTACCCTATTGTCGTGACCGCGCAGCAGGCGCAGAGGCCGGCCGTTGGCCGCGTCCCAGAGGACGATGCGCTTGTCACTACCGCCGGTGACAATCCGTCTGCCGTCCGGGCTGATGGCGACGGCGTTGACTTGATCGGTGTGCAGCCTGGGTAGGACCTGCTCGGTGCAGGTCTCCAGGTCCCAAATGCCGACATCGCGGTTGTAGCCACCACTGACCAGCCGGCGGCCGTCCGGGAAGAACGCCAAGCTGTTGCCATGCGCGATCGACCTGGACAACCCTCCAGCGAACACAACTTTTTACCCGGGACCATGGACCAGGGGGTAATCGCGTCGTCTTGGCCGCCGCTCGCTAGCGGTCTCGCTGTCCGGGCTCAGGACCAGGGCTAAGACTAGGTCCGGCGCCGGCCATTCACCGAGCTTGTCACCCGCCGGCCGGACCAACGGATGATGCGCCGGTCTTCGCCACCACTGTAGAGGACATCGTCATCCGGGCTGAAGGTGACGGCAGTGACACCGCCAACCTTCCCCGTGGATAGATCATGCCCCTCCAGGCACCGCAGAAGCTCCCCGGTTTGGGCGTCAAACAGGGTCAGGATTGCGCGCTCACCGGCGACGGCGAGCAAGCGCCCGGCCGGACTCACGCCCCCCGCCTACAAGGGCGGCACTGGCACCGTCATAGACCTTGTCCGCCACGCCCCCAGGATGTCCAGCCCGCTAGCAGGTTGCGAGCGTGGCGGCGTGGTGCGACGATGGCCTAGTCCAGCTTCGCGGTCGCGTGCAGGGTGGCGCGGGCGGCGGCGGGATCCTCGACCCGCGCCAGCAGGGTGGCATGGGTGAGGCCGGAGTCGAACAGACTCTCAGTGCACTCCTGCGCGCTGGGCCTATCGGTCGGCCTCCTGTTCGGCCAGCAGGGCCCAGGCCGCCAGGACGGCAGTTACCAGGAAGGCCACGACGGAAACTGCGGCGACGAGGCGGGTACGCCGAATCTCCCTGCAGCGGCGCTTCTCCTCGGCCTCTTGCCGGACGTCACGCGCCTTGCGGCTGGTGTCCAGAAAGCTCATAGTCCGGACGAAGTCACCGCCATAGCGGGCATTCTGGGCCGATGCTTCTCTCGCCAGCTCAGGGCGATCTGCAGGTCCGGATCGATCCAGAGTGCGCCCTCGTCCCGCTCATGGCGCTAGGCAGCGGCTGCCAAGCGTTGATAGAGCTTGGCCTGCTTGGCCTCGTTCTCGGTCCATTGCTGCAAACGGCGCCACTGGCGGATCAGGGCCTCGTGGGTGATGTCGAGCAGGCTGTCCGGGGTCAGCGGCGTGCCGGCCGGGAGCATCAGGAAGCTGCGCCCGGGTCGGCGAAAGGTCTCGACGACGGCGATGACCGGCACCGGGTCTACCCTGGCTAGGGCGGCGATCTCGCCCAGACGCACTGGGCGGCGGGTATCGCGCGCGCCGTTGGTGCGCTCGGTCAGGCCGCAGAACAGTATCTCGGCGATGCGCTGCGGCTCGGCGCCAAGGGAAACATAGGCCTCCTCGACATAGGTATCGAGGCAGCGGCTCAGGCCGTCGAGGGACTCGAGCCCGGGGAGGAGCACAGGAAAGCGAGGGAGCGTAAGCGACGAGCGAAGTGTGACGACCCCCGCGTAGCCGTAGGGCCGGGCGTTTCGTCGGAGTGCGGCGCGTGAGCGCCGGCGGAGACGAAAGGCAAGGCCATGCGACACGGCGTCAAGTCATTGTGGGAGTCCTGGCGCCGCGCGGAGTGCGCGCCGGGATGGACGTGGGCCGCCGAAGGCCATAGCCGTCGCCTGATTTTTTGCACCCGAAATCGGACGGACCCCATTTCGGGTTTCGCGAAAAATGGCGATGCTCCGGCCGGGTCCAGACGTTTGGTCGACCCGGCGTGGTCCCACAGGTGCATCAGGGCGTGCTGTAGCAGCAGGAGCTGGTCAGTCCGGCCCCGTGCCTCTGCCAGTAGCCCTCGCACTAGGTCCGGATCGACCTCGCCACCGAGCTGGGGTAGCTAGGCCGGAAGCTGGATGGTGTCGGCCATCTGCTTGGGGGCAGGGACGGCATTAGGAAGAACCCGGCGTTGATCGCCTCGGGCAGGTCCGGGTACAGGGAGCAATCGCCCAGGAACTCGGAGCACAAGGTGATGACCAAGTAGAAATCCGGGTGGGTCGCGGCGCTAAGCAACAGGGTGACGAAGGCGGCGGCGTCACGTTCAGCGCCGCGGTGGTAGCGGAACAGCTCCTCGAACTAGTCCACCAGGATCAACAACCGGGTCCCCACGGGAAGGGGTTGCACCCCGAGGCGCCAATTTCAGTGCCAAACTGCCACGGCGTAGGTCCACCTCGAGCCCGGCGATAGCCGATACCGCGGCGGCGCTGCCGGTGTCCGAGGCCGTGTCGGCGATCGAGTCCTGTGTATCCACTTGGGCCCAGCCCCAGTCCGTGTCCTCGATCAGTGCCTTGGCTAGGCGGTGGAACGGCTGGTTGCCGGGACGCAGCTCGGCGACGGCCCAGCGAGCGCCGGCGCCGGCCAGATAGCCACCGTCCAGGGCCGACAGCAGGCCGGCCCGCACCAGGGAAGACTTGCCGGAGCCCGAGGTGCCGAGCACCGCCAAGAAATGGGGCTCGTCGAGCTTGTCTAGCAGTTGGTCGACCTGCTCGTCGCAGCCGAAGAATAGCTGGTCTTCATGCCGCTCGAAGGGACACAGGCCAGGATAGGGACTGGTGATCATCACTTCACAGCACCGCGGCCAATTGCTGGGCGCAGTCGGCGGCCCAGTCCCTAGCGCAGGGGAAGTCTCTTATCTGCGGCAGGTAGACGCCCGGCGGGGGGCTGTCGGCCGAGTGGCACAGGTCCAGAGTGGGGACCAGGCTGTCCTTAGGATGCTGCGGCGTCGCCTTCAGAAATTCGGTGATCTGGGGTGGATCTGGTACGCCGGTCCGTCCTTGTAGACGATCAGCACCGCGCTACAGAGCTGGAGCTTGTCACCCAGGTCGCGGGTGATGTCGGAGCTTTTCAGCCCGGTTTTGTCCGGCAGGGCGGATAGGAGCACGAGAGCACCGATGCCGTGTTCCTTGTGGAGCCGCGCGGCCAAGTCCCGGGCCAAGTCCTGCTGTAGGCGTCCGTATTCCCGGTCGGTGGCATCGACATCGGGAAACCAGCACGTGCGGGGCTGCTTGCGCTCGTCCTGGTACCAGAATTTGTACTTCGACAGGTCGTCCAAGGGCGGCGGCAGATCGTCGGTGGGCGACATCCATACGGGGAAGATGCGCCCGGCGCCCGGGCCGTGCCGCTCCAGGAAGGTCTCGAGCTCCTCGCGGCACTAGGGTGAGTCCAGATAGCTGCGAGAGAGGATGGGTAGCAGGATGCGCGAGACCTCGAGCTTGCTGCAGATGCTGGCCGTGACGGAGTCGCTGCCGCGCAGTTGCTCGTAATCCAACCAGAAAATCCCGTCTTCGTGGTACTGGCGCGGGAGCTTTTGTTCCAGGTGATTGCGCAGTCGGTCGACGAAGGTACTGACCCAATCCGGGTGCCCGCCGAATCGCTCGTTGTCCGCCCAGCCGTAGCTGATGAAGATGTTGTATTTCTTCCGACTCTGGCTCATAGGTTTCAGACCCATCACTTCTCTTTATCCGCATGTGGCTACTGGGCCGAGCAATTCATACGGACGCGGGATCTTGTTAGGCTTCGAGTGGTCGATCGCAGTGGGTAGGCTAGGCAGCGGGATCGGGTTTGCCGCGGGTCTTTTACAGGTTAGTACAGCCGTACTGAAATACCGATTAACATGGGTTCGGTTGCTCCATCGGAAGCTCTTTCTTGCCGCCAATGAACGCAAATGGATCAAGATCGACCCGCCATCGGCGATGCCTCCTGGTCCATTATCGTCCCGTTATCCGTTATCCGTTATCCGTTATCCGTTATCCGTTATCCGGGTAGTGTTATTGATTTGGTAGTTCTAGGATTCGATATCAGAGATGTTTTTAGATTATGGATACCTGGAAGCAACCGAGCTATCACACGACTAATTGTCGGTGTTCTTATTTTGTTGTTTCCGAGAATGGAAAATCGCAAGGATTGTCCCTAACAACCGCGGACTAGCCGATCATGTAAGGGCGATTCATGAATCGCCCCTACATGTTCCCTACACACCGGAAACAACGAAATCATAACACCACCCTTATATCGACGCCCACCGAATAGAGCCGGTATTCGGGCCCCTGTTTACTCCCCCTCTCCCCAACCCCTCTCCCGCCAGGGGAGAGGGGTTTATAGCCGCAGCCTAGGGATCGGTCGGTGGAATCAAGTATGCGCCAAGACCGGGAATTTAGAGGGAGGGTCTGAACGGTTACCTTAGAATCCGCCTAAAAACTAACTTGTTAGGGTGAACTGTGCCCACCAAATACTACGCCTAACCGGTGGGCACAGCCCACCCTATGGTCACAGTTCTATGAAAATCAATAGTTTAATTCTTAGTCAGCTCCCCACAAGACGACGTCTAAATTTTCCAAAACTCTTTGCATAGATAACTGGATTTCGTGGAATTTCAACTACGCAAGCCACAGTACAGGACACAAATTTCCCATTAAAATAAGACGTCTAGATTGATCTTCGTGGTTCTTCGAATTAAAGCGACGGTCTGGTAAAACGCCTCTCAGGTGGGTTGCTTCAAAATCGAATCCTTGGCTCTTCAAGGCTTTGAATTAAGGTTTCGATTTCCCAACGCCGTTTATCGTCGCTCAAGATGGCGGTGACCCGAGAGGCACCCGGACTGAGAATGATGAGGGATTCACCACTCATCGAGCGCGTTCTCGTAACCGAGAGCTCCTGGTCCCAAACAACCCGTTGTCCCCTCAATTGGATGACTTCGCCGCGTGCCAAGTTACGAAAGAAACTGCGGGCCGGTACCGTACCATTCCGGCGCCGAGCGACGCATGTGTCATGCTTAATGCAAAATCCTGGGGTTTATTTCATTTTTAATGAGCTAGCGAACAAACCCCGTACCGATAAATTCTCTATCGGCGAAGTAGCCATCAATTTTTTCCACCCCGAATAGCTCAATAAACCTGCGGATGAGTGGAATGCGTTCGTCCGTATTGGAATTGCCTTTTTTATCTAACAGGATCGATAACACGGGGATCGCCACACCCTGCTGGATGATCGCCAAGCACAGAATATTGATATTGGTTTGACCGAATTTCTAGTTGGTCCGATCCAGGGTCGACCATCGGGCAACTGACGAACAATAAACCGAGCCACGGTGGAGAAGTCGAGAGGAAAGGTTCTGAACAGGCGTTGAATACATTTATATTTCGAGTCTTTAACAAGGCGCCACCGGGAAGAGCGGTGGCTAATTGCGCGAAATTGACGGTTCTGACGTTGATCAAAGCGATAATCAGACCAGCCAAGCATTTGGTTCTGGCCAAGTTCCAACCGAAATAGCCAAGCAGCAGAGGTACAAGAGCGGCGACATTCTGATTCCATCGTTGGAGCCCTCCGAAAAAATTTATCTATTCTTAAAGGGTTATGCCAAAATTCGGCAAGGGTGACTTGAACGCCCAGCTCAACTGTAAAAAAATACTTGTTTTAAATCAATGTATTGAGGTTTGTCCTGCTATTATGGGCGTAAGCATAAAACAAACGTATGAATTCCTCATCAAGTCCCTTAGCTTTATTTTCATACCACGAATAACCTTCAATCACGTCTTCTTCGATTTCCGGTATGAAGCTTAAGGTATAGGTCACTTTCTTTTTTCTATACCCATCCCAGAGCTGTTCGAGAGATAAAAGATTTCCGGGATTCGCCTTGTACTTTGAATACTTTTCTCTCTATTTCCCATCGATGACTAGGAGGGACAGAAACACTGGTCTCATCCGACGTGATATTTTCCCATATGTCCTCGAGCAAGAAGGATCTTTTCCGGAACAGTCAGTTGGTCGATTCGAGAAATATCCATCACTTTCATTGTTTGCTCCGATTCGATTTTTTACGGTGTTATAAATCCGATCTCTTTTTTCATTACCGTCGCGAATCACCGGCAACCAAGAGAGGTCGGCTTGCTTGCCGAAGAAGTAAGTTTTTCAGCTTTATGCCGTAACTATTCAGGACCTCTTGCCAAGCGGTAGGCTACACACGTAATCTAGGCCCATGCTGGAACAACCCACCCTAACCCATTTTCTGGAAAACCCTGATGACGAGCTTAAGCGGTTGCGTGAACAGGTTGCGGAGCAGACGGCACTCATTGAGCATCTGCGCGAGCGCAGTTGTGCCAAGCCAATGCCCTGGTCGGCGAGGACCAGGACCTCAAGGCATTGCCCACCGGCGACGTCGAGCGCTTGCAGACCCGCTACGACACCATCCTCACCGAAGCCGAAGCCGAAGCCGAAGCCGACAATCCTCCTCGTTCCCGCCGTCCTGGCACCTGCGGACGAGTCAAACAATCCCCGGCCTGCAACCTCATTTGGCGACTGCGCGAGCACCGCAACGAGGTCCTGCGCTTCCTCACCGACCTACGCGTTCCCTTCAACAACAACTAGGCCGAACACGACCTCCGAATGCCCAAACTCAAGCAGAAAATCTCCGGTTGTTTCCGCTCCGAAACCGGCGGAGATGCCTTTGCCATCATCCGCTCCTGCCTTTCGACCCGCCGCAAACAGTCCGACGATCTTTTCAACTCGCTCGTCCTGACGTTCCAAGGGCAACCCCCAATGCCCTAATTGGAGTAGCTGAATAGTTACGTCGTTTCAAAAGAGCCGCACCCATAGGTTTTTACATAGTGGGCAGTAGGAAAACATACCGTTGAGCCCAACCCGGTTATCAATCGAGAACGACCCTAGGTCAGGTGCTGCTGATGCCTACCCGCCATAGCGTAGCCGACGATGGTTTCCAAGGCCTCCAGATCGAGTAGCTCGACATGTTTGCGATCGACTTTCAACAAGCCTTCGTCCTGGAAGCGGGTGAATAATCGGCTCACAGTCTCCACCGCCAATCCGAGATAGTTGCTGATCTCGTGGCGGGACATGCTCAGATAAAAATCGGTAGGACTCAGGCCGCGTTTGTGCAGGCGTTTCGACATACTCAGGAGGAATGTGGCGAGGCGCTCTTCGGCGCTCTTCTTGCCGAGCAGGAGCAGCATCTCCGTGTCATGGCCGATTTCCCTGCTGAGCAGCCGGTAGATCTGGTGTTGCAGGGAGGGAATGCTGTTGCTCAGCTCCTCAAGGCGGGAGAAGGGGACCTCACAGATCGCGGAGGTCTCCAGGACCTTGGCCGAGCAGGCATGGGCTTCTTTCTCAATGGCGTCCAGGCCGATGATTTCGCCGGGGAGGTGGAATCCGAGGACCTGCTCGCCACCCTCGGGGCTCGGGGCAAAGGTCTTGACGGATCCCGTCTTGACCACATAGAGGGAGCGGAAGCGCTCGCCACTGCGAAAGACATAGTCCCCTCGGTGTAGAGGACGGGCGCGCTTGATGATCGTATCCAACCGTTCGACGTCGTCTGCCGTCAGCCCCAACGGCAGGCATAAGGTAGCCAAACTGCAATTCTTGCAGGCTACCCGCAACGTCGCGAACGAGATGACCTTGGGTGTAGTCAACAGTCGAATCCCCGCTGAAACTTACCGCTATTTTGCAGAACCATATGACATGGATCAAGCGGAGACGTTCCATAGCCCGTGGTTCATCCCGTAGGGAACGGATGACTACTACCGGATATCACGTGTAAGCAAGTGGTCTCTTCTCTGTCAAGGGACCTCGAGCAATTCCATCCCTGGAATTTTCCAAGTCACGAAGCGAAAATGGGGTTTTGCTTCGCTCCCGTCCTCGAGCACCCACGTGCCTGAGAGCACGCCTGAGAGCCGGCGAGGCATCCCTGTCCCGCACGGACACCTTCGCATGGATCGAGGTGCCCTCGACCCAGGGGAAAAATGCCCTACTTCGTCTTCGGCTGACCACCAGTCGGGGCTGTCGGAGGAGCAGTAGGAGTCCCATGAGGCGTCATGCCCCAACTGCCGTAACCCGGATGACCACCCCAGCCGCCATAGCCCGGATAGCCGCCGTAGCCATAGGGACCACCCCAACCACCGTACCCCGGATAGCCGCGGTAGCCATAGGGACCACCCCAACCATAGGGACCACCATAGTAATCCCGGTAACGGTTGTTACCGCGACCCCAGCCACGGCCACCGCCGCTCATACTCATGCTGAAATCGCCGGAACCATCACCGAACATGTCGTTCATCCAGTTATTGTCGTTATAGCCCGGACCACCTCCCCACCAAGCCTGAGCGGAAGTCATGGAGAAAGCGGCGGCACCGGCGATGGCAGCAACACCCAGCATCTTGGAAAGCTTTTGCATAGTCTATCGCTCCTGATCGAGACCAAAGAATATCTTCCGCGGCAACCGCGACCAGAGACCTCATGGAGTTAACGGCAGGGGTGATGGGAAGATCGCACCGAAAGGCGCGCGCCGAGTATAAGCGAACCGGTAGAGGATGTGAAATCGACCACGCGCAGGAAAAGCAGGACAGGGAAAAGGGAGCGGCTCTTTTGAAACGACACCGAGCGTCCAAAACCCGAGCGTAGAGGCCAGTTTATCGGACACCTTGTGGAGCTTGTGCACCGTCCCTATCACGCCACCTCGCTCTGAGACCTAGCGATCCACGCCGCCCCGTGGACTCGAAAAGCTCCGTAGTCCGATTTAGCACACCGGCGGGGATTGGTAGGGGGCAGGCTGCGCCCACCGGAAAATATCGAGTGAGCACTGCGGGGAGAATATTCAGCTGCAAATGAACGCTAATGTATTCAAGATAAATCTGAGGAGGATGAACCGACCTCTCGGCATATTCTCGGGTGTGCATTCGAAGTCAACAAAGTCTTGGGTCCTGGGTATCTGAAGTCTGGGTGTCGTTATTGATTCGTTGGTTCCAGGATTCGATGTCAGAGATGTCTTTGAATTATGGGTACCTGGAAGCAACCGAGCTATTACACGACTAATTCCTCAAGGTGCCTGATATCGATACCCACCGAATAGAGCCGGTACCCAGGCTCTCCTGTTTACTCCCCCTCCCCCCAACCCCTCTCCCGCCAGGAAAGAGGGGCTTTCGGTCGCACAATTCCGAGGCCGCCATCGTACCATCACTACCGGGAATCTTGAATTTCTCATCGTGTTACAAATCTTGCCCTTGCCGAATCAAGGGCACCTTAGAGCGTGGGTTTTTTCACGGTACCGGCCACACTGGACACCAGTGTACAGGATATAAATTTCCCATTAAAACCAGATGGCTAAGTTGATCTTCGTGGTTCTTCGAATAAAGCGACGGCTTGGTAAAACGCCTCAAGTTTTTATATTATATTGAATAAAATCTCTCTCAGCCAGTCCAAACCATACCTGATAATACTGATGGCCGGACGGTGATGACTCTTGATTGGGATCGGTTTTTGCTCGTGTAACATTCCCCAGAGGCATCCGGACTGAGAATGATGAGGGATTCACCACTCATCAAGCGCGTTCCCGTGACCGAGAGCTTCTGACCCCAAGTCCCCTCAGTTGGGTGACTTCGCCGCGTGCCAAGTTACGAAAGAAATTGCGAGCCGGTGCCGTGCCATTCCGGCGCCGAGCGACGCGTGTGTCGTGCTTAATGCGAATCTTATTTTTAATGAGATAGCGAACACATTCCGTACCGATGAATTCTCTATCGGCGAGGTAGCCATCAATTTTTCACCCCGAATAGCTCAATAAACCTGTGGATGAATGGAATGCGTTCGTCCGTATTGGAATTGCCTTTTTTATCTCGCAGGATCGATAACACGGGGATCGCCACACCTTGCTGGACGATCGCCAGGCACAGAATATTGATATTGGTTTGACCGAATTTCCAGTTGGTCCGATCCAGGGTCAGAAGATACTGACCATCGGGCAACTGACGGACAATAAACCGAGCCACGGTGGAGAAGTCGAGAGGAAAGGTTCTGAACAGGCGTTGAATACGTTTATACTTCGGGTCTTTCAAGGCGCCACCAGGAAGAGCGGTGGTTAATTGCGCGAAATTGACGGTTCTGACCTTGATTAAAGCGGTAATCAGACCGGCCAGGTATTTGGTTCTGGCCAAGTTCCAACCGAAATAGCCAGGCAACAGAGGCACAAGAGCGGCGACATTCTGGTCCATCGTTGGAGCCTCCCAAAAATTTTATCTATTATTAAAGAGTTATGCCAAAATTCGGCAAGGGTAGCTTGAACACCCGACTCAACTGTAACAAAAATACTTATTCTAAATCAATATATTGCTGTTTTCTGTCCTGTACTATGACTGGACACAACAAAATTAAGACACCACCCTCAAGTCAGTGCCATTCGGCTCTGCCTCCTTGTCCTCCAGGAGCTCCGAACCCCGGAATTGAGACCCACCCGGGAATTTGTTAGTTTATCCTTGACCTCCGGGACCGGTTTTAATCTTCCCTTACGATCCCTTGTCGGTATGACTAAATACGTTTTCATCACGGGCGGAGTCGTCTCGTCGCTGGGTAAAGGTATCGCATCCGCGTCCCTGGCCGCTCTGCTGGAGGCGCGCAGGTTGCGGGTAACCATGGTCAAGCTGGATCCCTATATCAATGTGGATCCGGGCACCATGAGCCCGTTTCAGCACGGCGAGGTCTATGTGACCGACGACGGCGCAGAGACCGACTTGGATTTGGGGCACTACGAGCGGTTCGCGCGTACGCCCATGGGGCGCAACAATAATTTCACCACCGGCCAGATCTACGAGAGCGTGATTCGCAAGGAACGACGAGGTGACTACCTGGGCGGTACGGTGCAAGTGATTCCCCACATCACCGATGAGATCATGCACAGTATCCGGCTGGGGGCGGATGGCACGGATATCGCCATGGTGGAGATCGGGGGCACGGTGGGTGACATCGAGTCTTTACCCTTCCTGGAGGCGATCCGCCAGATGTGGGTGGAGGCCGGGCGGGAGAACGTCCTGTTCATGCACCTGACCCTGATCCCCTACATCAAGACCTCCAGGGAGATCAAGACCAAGCCCACCCAGCACTCGGTCAAGGAGCTGCGCTCCATCGGTATTCAGCCGGATATCCTGCTGTGTCGCGCCGAACGACATCTGCCAGAGGCGGAACGTAAAAAGATCGCCCTCTTCACCAATGTCGCGGAGGCGGCGGTGATCTCCGCCGTGGACGCGGACAATATCTACCGGATCCCCTTCCTGCTGCATGAGCAGGGGCTTGATGACCTAGTGGTGCGACAGTTCGGACTCGTGGCACCGGCGGCAGACATGAGCGAGTGGGAGCGGGTGCTGCTCCATGGCTTCGACCGATCCGAGCAAAAAGTCACGGTGGGTCTGGTGGGCAAGTACACCCACCTTACCGAGGCCTACAAATCCCTCTCCGAAGCCCTAGCCCATGCCGGCGTCCATACCCGCACCAAGGTCGAGGTCATCTACCTGGACTCGGAGCGGCTCCAGGACGAAGGCACCGCGTGTCTACAGGGGCTCGATGCTATCCTGGTGCCCGGTGGCTTCGGCGAACGCGGGATCGAGGGGAAGATCGCCGCGGTGCGCTACGCCCGGGAGCATCGGGTGCCCTATCTCGGCATCTGCTTGGGGATGCAGGTGGCGATCATTGAGTATGCGCGTAGCCTAGCCGGCTTGGCGGGGGCGCACAGCACCGAGTTCGATCCCGATACTCCGGCCCCGGTCATCGCCTTGGTTACCGAGTGGCAGGACGCGGATGGCCAAATCGAGCAGCGCGCCGCGGACGCCGACCTGGGCGGCACCATGCGCCTGGGCGGACAGAGCTGCCGGCTAGAGCCCGGCAGCCTAGCCCGCCGCATCTATGCCCGGCCCCAGGTGCGCGAGCGCCATCGCCACCGTTATGAGTTCAACAACCGCTATCTGGACGCCATGAAAGACGCCGGGCTGCGCTTCTCCGGCTGGTCTCTGGACGGCAAGCTGGTGGAGATCGTCGAGATCCCAGACCATCCCTGGTTCATCGCCTCCCAGTTCCACCCCGAATTCACTTCCACGCCACGGGACGGTCATGCTCTCTTCCGGGGCTTCATCGAGGCCGCGCTCGAACGGCGCTCGGCCGCGGAGGAGCCGGTGACATGATGCGGTTGCTCGATTACGAGGCGGGACTCGACCGACCCCTGTTCCTGATCGCCGGTCCCTGTGTTATCGAGAGCGAGGGCCTAGCGCAGGAGAGCGCCGGGATGCTCAAGGCAATCACCGACGAACTCGGAATTCCTTTTATCTACAAGGCCTCCTTCGACAAGGCCAACCGCTCCTCCCTGAACAGCTTCCGCGGACTCGGGACAGAGGCCGGCCTGCGCATCCTCGCCGATGTACGGGAGAGGATCGGGGTGCCCGTGCTCACGGATGTCCACCAGGATACGCCCCTGGACGAGGTGGCCACGGTGGTGGATGTGTTGCAGACCCCCGCCTTCTTGTGCCGTCAGACCGATTTCATCCGAGCGGTGGCCGCCCAAGGGAGGCCTATCAATATCAAGAAGGGGCAATTCCTGGCGCCCTGGGACATGCGACTGGTGGTCGAGAAGGCCCGCTCTACCGGCAACCCAGCTATCCTGGTCTGCGAGCGCGGCGTCTCCTTCGGCTATAACAACTTGGTGGCGGACATGCGGTCCTTGGCCCTGATGCGAGAGACCGACTGTCCGGTGGTCTTCGATGTCACCCACTCCGTCCAACTACCCGGCGGCCAGGGGGACAGCTCCGGCGGTCAACGCGAGCTGGTGCCGGTGCTAGCACGCGCCGCGGTCGCCGCTGGGGTCTCGGGATTGTTCATGGAGACCCACCCGCGGCCCGATAAAGCCTTGAGCGACGGCCCCAACTCCTGGCCCTTGGGCCGCCTGCGCGAGCTGCTCGAAACCCTGATGGTGCTGGATCAGGTCACCAAGACCCACGGTTTTCCCGAGGACGGGAGTGGCTAGGTTGACCGCACCAGCGGGGATTCACAGGGGGCAGGTTGCGCCCACCGGAAAATACCGAATAGCGCTACGGAGAGAAAATTCAGCCGCAAATAAACGCCAATGAATGCTGTTGGAGGGAAAATTATTCAATATGAATTCCCCTATGGCCATAAACAAGAAATAAACCCTGAAGACGGAGTCCATGTATTAGGTGATTTTTCGCCAACTTAATACCCCAACTGTATGGGGAGGTCAGGATAATAATTACGCTCACTATCCTTACACTTGCTATAAAAGTATCTAGAAAGAAGAAGGTTTAGGACATCAAAGTTAGCCTAACAAGCGCATTCGAGAGAGACATACCTCCACCGATGTCGATTTACGCTAATATGTTCACCCGATACGGTATGTCCCTTAACGCCTATTACTAACGGCATCGGGCGGTCATCAATTTGCCGTCAGCGACAGTTTTCGATTCATTTGTGCTCATTTGCGGATAAGTCTTCATTAGAAATAGCCTACCGCTGTATCCGGATATTGTGCACCACCGGATTAATCCGTAATCTCATATCGATCATCCAACCCGACTTACCCAAACCGTAAGTCTTACCCCAAAAAGAGGAAAACCCAAATGTCCGAAATTGTCGACATCAAAGCCCGCGAGATCATGGATTCCCGCGGCAATCCCACCGTCGAAGCCGATGTGATCACCGCCACCGGCGCCATCGGTCGCGCCGCGGTCCCCTCCGGTGCCTCCACCGGGTCCCGCGAGGCCCTGGAGCTGCGTGACGGAGACAAATCCCGCTACCTCGGCAAGGGCGTGCTGACGGCCGTCAAAAATATCCAGGGCGAGATCCGCGACACCTTGGTCGGCACCGAAGTCAGTGCCCAGAAAGACATCGACGACAAGATGATCAAGCTCGACGGCACCGACAACAAGGGCCGTCTCGGCGCTAACGCGACCCTCGGCGTCTCCATGGCCGCCGCCCACGCGGCGGCTCAAGAGCAATCGAGCCCCCTGTACAAGTACTTGGGCGGCGACAACCTGCCGCTCCCGGTGCCCATGATGAACATCCTTAACGGCGGCGAGCACGCCGACAACAGCGTGGACTTCCAGGAGTTCATGATCATGCCGGTGAGCGCCCCCAGCCTGCGCGAGGCGGTACGCTATGGGGCCGAGGTCTTCCATGCCCTCAAATCGGTGCTCCACGGCAAGGGCCTAGCCACCGGCGTCGGCGACGAAGGTGGCTTCGCCCCGGACATGCCCTCCAACGTAGCGGCCATCGAGGTCGTCCTGGAAGCCATCGAGAAAGCCGGCTTCAAGGCAGGCGGGGATATGTACCTAGGCCTGGACGTGGCCAGCTCCGAATTCTACAAGGACGGCACCTACACCCTGGCGGGCGAAAACCGCACCCTCAACTCCCAGGGCATGTGCGAGCTACTCTCCGACTGGGTGAGAAAATATCCCATTCTGTCCATCGAGGACGGCATGGCCGAAGGGGATTGGAACGGCTGGAAGCTGCTCACGGATGCCATCGGCGACAAGACCCAGCTCGTGGGCGACGACCTGTTCGTGACCAACACCAAGATCCTGAAGGAAGGCATCGACAAGGGCATCGCCAACTCCATCCTCATCAAGGTCAACCAGATCGGCACCCTGACCGAGACCCTGGAGGCCATTGAGATGGCCCACAAGGCCAAATACACCGCCGTGGTCTCCCACCGCTCCGGTGAGACCGAAGACACCACCATCGCCGACTTGGCCGTGGCTTCCGCCGCCGGTCAGATCAAGACCGGCTCCCTGTCCCGCTCCGATCGCGTCGCCAAGTACAACCAGCTCATGCGTATCGAAGACCAGCTAATCGGCAAGGCCAGCTATACGGGCAAGAGCGCCTTTCGCTGGCTCTGATCGTCCACCACTCGTCCTGACGCAAAATGCGCTGGGTCGCGGGCCTGTTACTGTTGCTGCTGTTGGGGTTGCAGCATCGTCTGTGGGTCGGCGACGGCGGCCTAGCGGAGGTCCGGGCCCTACGGGACCGGATCGACGCGCAACAGACCGAACTCGAGCAGCTGCGGGCCCGCAACCGGACCCTCGAAGCCGAGGTCCTCGACCTCTCTGAGGGTGTGGAGGCCCTGGAAGAGCGGGCCCGCAGCGAGCTGGGGATGATCAAAGACGGCGAGCTGTTCCTACAAATCATCGAAGAGCCGGTCGGACAGGCCCCCCCGAAGCTGGCCTCTCCTGCCACCGTGGATCGAGGGCCGAAGAGACTTCGGAAAACCGGGTGGTGTTATTGATTTGTTGGTTCCAGGATTCGATGTCAGAGATGTCTTTGGATTATGGATACCTGGAAGCAACCGAACTGTAGCACGACTAATTCTTCAAGGTGCCTTATATTGATATCCACCGAATAGAGCCGGTACCCAGGCCCTTTCAACCCCTCTCCCGCCAGGGGAGAGGAGCTTTCGGTCGCGGCATTCCGAGGCCACCATCACACCATCACTACGGGGGACCTTGAATTTTTAATAGGGTTACAAATCTTGTCCTTGCCGAATCTAAGGAAACCTTGAACGTGGGATTTTTCACGGTACCGGCTACACTGTACACAACAAAATTAAAATACTACCCCAAACCGCATCCCTACAATTTTCCGAGCCGCAAGGCGGAAATGGCAATGGGTGCGGCTCTTTTAAAACGACGCGGAGAAACCCGAAAGCAAAGGCTTAGCCGAGGTTTTCCTAATCTCACGCAACGCCGCAATGAGTTATCAGGTACGGCCTTTACGTGGCGGCGTTGTGTGAGCTATTCTTTCAGTAGTCGGTCATCCGTTTGCGACACGCTTAATTTTCTTTTTTGCCGCAAATGAACGCGAATGAGCTGAAAAATATTCGGCTGCGGACTATCCACTCTTTTTACCGCTCGAAAGGAATTCGTTGCTCGGCCAACTCGACGCACAAAGCCTTCTCGTAGACAGACTCCAAAGATCCAGGACCCAAGACTTTCCCGACCTCAAATACACACCCGATAGCACGCCGAGAGGTGGGGTCATTCTCGTCGACTTTTCTTGAGTAGATTTGCGTTCATTGGCGTTTATTTGCAGCTGAATTTTCTCCCCGCAGCCCTTACTCGATTTTTCCGATGGGCACAGTCTGCCCCCTACGGATCCCCGCCGGTGCGGAAAATCTGGCCACGGAGCTTTTCGAATCTACGGAGCTGCCTGGATCGCTAGGCCTCAGAGCGAGTTGGCTTGATAGGGACAGTACGCAAGCTCCACAAGGTGTCCGATAAACTGACCTTGATGCTCGGATTTCGGACCCCCGGTGTCGTTTCAAAAGAGCCGCACCCATTGGCAAAAATGGTCAAAATGCGGCGCTCGCTTGGCTCCCAATTCTCGATTACCTCCGCGTTTGAAAGCCACGAGCGAAGCAAAAACCGCACCTTCGTATCGAGATTCGGCAACCGCCACCCGACCGCAGATCAACGGTACTGGCGCAGGTACCGCCACTCGAAGCCGCGTTTCATCCAGTGGAAGAGACGCATAGAGGGCAACACTAGGCTGTGTTTTTCATTGCGAGCTACGAGTATCCCACGGTCATTAGCATCGACGATGCACAGGAGCTCTATCCGATAGGTGGCGGTAGGCTGTCGACCTGCCAGCTCGGCTACTAGGTTCGTGGCCGCCGCCTTAGCCTGTAAGTCCGCCATGTGGGCCTGCTTGGGCATCCATTCGGGTCCGGGGAAGCTGCCACAATCCCCGGCCACATAGACCCGCTCCGGACCCTCTACCCGACATTGGGCATCGGCTGCAATGAAGCCACCCTGGGAGCGTGGCAGGTCGGTCGCATCGAACCAGGGCTGCCCCGTCATGCCGGGTATGAAGAGGATGAGATCGGCATCGAGCGCGCGCCCTTCGGTCAGCACCTGGCCGGGGGTAAAGCCCTTGAGCTTATGGCCCAGGTGGGTCCGGACCCCGCGTTTGTCCATTTCCGCCAGCAAGCCGGCGACGGCCTTGGGACCGAGACGATTGCCCGGTTTTTCCGCCGGGGTGAAGAAGGTGAGCTCGAACCGCTCGCGACGGTGGTCGCTACGCAGGTAATTATCGATGCCGAATAGGAATTCGAACAGGGGACCGCCGCGCATGGCTGCAGGCTCCTGCGGATTGCCCGCGAAGCCCATGGCGATGATCCCGCCCGTCATAGCTTGCAGCCGGGCGCGGAGGTGCCGGGCGGCGGCGATGCCCGCGCAGGGGAGAATGGTGTGCTCGTTGCCCGGGAGCCGGTCCAGGTAGTGACCGCCGGAGGCGATGATGAGGCTGTCGTTCTCGACCTTTCCCCCCGTGGTCTCGAGGACGCGACCGTCGGCGCTCAGGCCCGTGGCCTCGGCAGCCACATGGGTCACCTTCATGCGCTGCAGAAAGGGTTGCAGCGGGATCCGCAGATCATCGCCGCTGCGCCGACCGGTCGGGACCCAGATGAGCCCCGGATAGTAGACGAACTCGGCCCGGGGGCTCACCAAGGCGATGTCCGACTCGGGAGCGACTTGGCGTAAGGTCCGGATGGCGGTGAGCGCTGCAAAACCCGATCCGACTATGGTCACACGTGGCATGGCAAGCTCCGGAAGCTATTGTCAAGGGAACTCGATTTTTTCCAAGGTCCCCTTGTCGTTGGGACGGAAGGGAGAAATCTTGCGCAAGAGGCTTTTTTCAAGTCGGAAGAGCGCTCTTTTCGGTCGCGATGACAACCTCGAAAAGAAGCGCTTACCGGATACCCCGAACGATTGCAGGGATGGGATGACTTTGGGTGCGGCTCTTTTGAAACGACACCGGGCGTTGAAAATCCGAGAGTCGAGACCGGTCTTTCGGACACCTTAGCTAGTACAGGACAAAAAACTGCAATATATTAGTTTAGAATGAGTATTTTCATTGTAGTTGAGCAGGGCGTTCAAGCTACCGTTGCCGAATTTTGACATAACCATTTAATAATAGATAGATTTTTTCGGAGAACTCCAATGATGGACCAGAATGTCGCCGCTCTTGTGCCTCTGGTTGCCTGGCCATTTCGGTTGGAACTTGGCCAGAACCAAATGCCTGGCCGGTCTGATTATCGCTTTGATCAAGGTCAGAACCGTCAATTTCGCGCAATTAGCTACCGCTCTTCCCGGTGGCACCTTGAAAGATTCGAAGTATAAACATTTCAACGCCTGTTCAGAACCTTTCCTCTCGACTTCTCCACCGTGGCTCGGTTTATTGTCCGTCAGTTGCCCGATGGTCAGTATCTACTGACCCTGGATCGGACCAACTGGAAATTCGGTCAAACCAATATCAATATTCTGTGCCTGGCGATCGTCCAGCAAGGTGTGGCGATCCCCGTGTTATCGATCCTGTGAGATAAAAAAGGCAATTCCAATACGGACGAACGCATTCCATTCATCCACAGGTTTATTGAGCTATTCGGGGTGGAAAAATTGATGGCTACCTCGCCGATAGAGAATTCATCGGTACGGAATTTGTTCGCTATCTCATTAAAAATAAGATTCGCATTAAGCACGACACACGCATCGCTCGGCGCCGGAATGGCACGGCACCGGCCCGCAATTTCTTTCGTAACTTGGCACGCGGCGAAGTCACCCAAGTGAGGGGACTTGGGGTCAGAAGCTCTCGGTCACGGGAACGCGCTTGATGAGTGGTGAATCCCTCATCATTCTCAGTCCGGATGCCTCTCGGGTCACCGCCATCCCGGGCGACGATAAACGGCGTTGGGAAATCGAAACCTTATTTAAGGCCTTGAAGAGCCAAGGATTTGATTTTGAAACAACCCACCTGACCGAGTTGGATTGTATTGAGACGCTTCTGGCCTTGTTAGCGATCGCCTTCTGCTGGGCGCATCTCCTCGGAGAATGGTTACACGAGAAAAAACCAATCCCAATCAAGAGTCATCACCGTCCGGCCATCAGTATTTTCAGGTATGGCTTGGACTGGCTGAGAGAGATTTTATTCAACATGACGGAAAAGCTTGAGGCGTTTTACCAAGCCGTCGCTTTATTCGAAGAACCATGAAGATCAACTTAGCCATCTGATTTTGATGGGAAATTTATATCCTATACTGTAGACACCTTGTGGAGTTTGCGCACCATCCGCATCACGCCGCCCCATGGATTCGAAAAGTTCCGTGGTCATGTTGACCGCACCAGCGGGGATTGCCTAGGCGGCAGGCGGTGCCCATCGGAAAATATCGAGCAAGGGCTGCGGGGAGAAAATTCAGCCGCAAATAAACACTAACGCAAATGTATTCAAGAAATGAAAGTCGACGAGGATGAACCCACCTCTCGGCGTGTTATCGGGCGTACATTTGAAGTCGGCAAAGTCTTGGGTCCTGGGTCTTTAGAGTCCGTGTACGGGAAGGTTTTGTGCGTCGAGCTGGCCGAGCGCAGACCTCAGCCAAGTATTTTTCGTTGCGTTCATTTGCGGCAAAAAAGTAAATATCGAGTAAGCGCAAGGATAGGCACAGTCCACCCTCTGGTCGGTTGAGCCTTTGTTTCCAGGTTTCTCCGCGTCGTTCCAAAAGAGCCGCACCCTTTGGATTATGGATACCTGGAAGCAACCGAGCCATTACACGACTAATTTTTTAAGGTGCCTGATATCGACACCCACCGAATAGAGCCGGTATCCAGCCCCCCTGTTTACTCCCCTTCTCCCCAACTATCTCCCGCCAGGGGGCTTTCGGTCGCGGCATTCCGAGACCGCCATCGCACCATCACTACGGGGGACCTTATAATCGGGCTACAAATTTTGCCCTTGCCGAATCAAGGAAACCTTGAAAGTGGGATTTTTCATGGCGCCCGCTGCACCGGCACACAATAAAAGTAGAACACCTCCCTCTTTAGGAAAGAAGCAATTTTCTATGGGTATGGATGGACATCAGGATGCCGAACCCGGCTAGGATGGTTACCAGGGAGGTACCACCGTAGCTTACCAAGGGTAGCGGCACACCCACCACGGGTAGGAGTCCACTGACCATACCGGTGTTGACGAACAGGTAGACGAAGAAGGCCAGAATGAGCCCACCGCCGAGCAACCGCCCATAGGTATCCTGGACCTGGGTGGCGATGTAGAGTCCGCGCACGATGATGAATAAATAGATGGTCAACAACCCCAGGGCACCAATGAGACCATGCTCCTCGCCGATGACCGCGAAGATGAAGTCGGTCGAGCGCTCGGGCAGAAATTCCAGACGGGACTGGGTACCGTTGAGCCAGCCTTTCCCGAAGATGCCGCCGGAGCCGATGGCGATCTTGGATTGGATGATGTGATAACCGGCACCGAGCGGGTCGCGCTCCGGATCGAGAAAGGTGAGTACCCGCCGACGTTGGTAAGGCCGCATGAAATACCACAGCATCGGGATCAGAGTTGCCGTAGCGACCCCTAGCCAAGCGACCAACTGCCATCGCAAACCGGACAGGAAAAATACCAGGATGCCAGTACTGGCCACCAACAAGGCCGTACCGAGGTCTGGTTGGTAGGCGATCAGAAACACAGGAACGGCAACCAGGATCGCACCCCACAGAAGCCGCAGCCCGGTGGGCGGCAATGGCCGCTTGGTGAGGTACCAAGCCAGCAGCATGGGAACCGCGATCTTGAGGAGCTCCGAGGGCTGGAAGCGCACGATTCCCAGGTCCAGCCAGCGTTGGGCACCCTTACCACTCTCCCCCAGCATCAGGACCCCCACCAACATCGCTAGTCCGATGCTGAAAAGGGGCAACGACCACCGCCGTAACCTCCAGGGCGGTATCTGCGCGACTGTCACCATCACTACGCAGGCGATCCCGAGCCGGATCAGCTGCTGGTTGAATCTATGCGGGTCCTGGCCGGTGGCACTGTAGAACATCAGCAGGCCATAGCCACACAACAACAGCAAGGCAATCAACAGGGTCAGGTCCAAATGCACCCGAGCGAGCATACCGACCCGTCTCGCCCCCGGCGGACCATCGACGCGGTCGAGAAGGGCACTATTGCGCACGCGCAATGTTCCCCATCAGCACGTGGTTCGGCGGATGCAGCAAATAGCTATCCAGGATCCGACGTGCGATTGGTGCGGCCACTGAGCCCCCGTGACCAGCGTTCTCTACGATAACCGCCAAGGCGATGCGGGGGTCCTCCACAGGGGCAAAGGCCACGAACAGGGCATGGTCGCGCACCCGTTCGTCGACCTCGGATTCCCGATAGCGGGTGTTCTGCTTCATACCCAAGATTTGGGCGGTGCCCGTCTTGCCGGCAATACGATAGGCGTCGGTATGGATACGTTTGGCCGTACCCCGTTGGTCCTCCACTACATTCACCATGGCCTTGATCATGGCATCAAGATTGTGGGGCAAGAGTGGAAGCCGCCGGACCTGCGCCGAAAATTCTCGGGGCGCCGCCGAGCCGAGCCCCTTGGCCGCACGGACAACCCGGGGTCGGATAAAACGCCCCCGGGCCGCCAAAGCCGCCGTCGCAGCGGCAAGCTGTAATGGTGTCGCGAGAAAAGAGCCCTGTCCGATGCCCACGATCAGCGTCTCTCCAGGAAACCAGGGTTGCACCCGCGCCTTCTTCTTCCAGGCTTTGGACGGTAGTAAACCGCCGAGCTCGCCGATGACATCGACGCCGGTGCGTACCCCGAAGCCGAATCCGGTCAAAAAAGCATGCAGCCGGTCGATTCCCATGTCGTGGGCCAGCTGATAAAAATAAACGTCGCAGGACTGGACGACGGCCTTCTCCATGGCAACAGCCCCGTGCCCCCCACGATTCCAGCAACGATACTTATGACCGTGTCCAGGGAGTCGATAGTAGCCGGGGCACCACTTGGCATCGGTCATGCCAACAATCCCGGCCTCCAAGCCGCCGAGGCTAATAAACGGCTTCACCGTAGACCCCGGTGGGTACTGACCGCGGATGGCCCGGTTGAACAAAGGCATGTCGGGAGAGTCATGCAGGACCTGGTAATCGGCCGTACTGATACCGTCCACGAACAGATTGGGATCGAAGCTGGGACTGCTCACCAGGGCCAGGACACCACCGGTGCGCGGATCAATGGCCACCAGGGCACCACGCTGTTCGCCCAAGGCGACATAGGCCTCCTGTTGGAGTCGACTGTCCAGGAAGAGCTGCAAGTCCTGTCCCGCTTGCGGTGACTGCTGATTCAGTACCTGCAGGACTCGGCCCTTGACATTGACCTCCATCTGCCGGTACCCCACGGTACCGTGCAATCGATTTTCGTAGGCCTGCTCCACCCCGCCCTTACCGATGTGATCGGTCCCGGCGTAGTTCAAGGTATCGATACGCGCAAGCTCCCGCTCATTGATGCGGCCGACATAGCCCAACACATGCGCCGTATGCCTGCCGAGGGGATAAGTACGCAGCGGCCGGACCCGGGCGGCGACCCCAGGGAAGCGGTGACCGTTAACGGCAAAACGGGCGACCTCCTCCGGACTCAAACCGGTACGGATGGGAACCCCTGTAAAACGCAGCCGCCGTTTGCGCAGCCGCGCGAAACGGCTCAGATCCTTCTCTCCGATAGCGATAAAACTGCCGAGTTCCGCGATGGCGGCATCCAAATCCCGAATCTTATCGAGGGTGATCTCCAAAGAATACGAAGGATCATTGCCCGCCAACAGGACGCCGCGCGCATCGTAAATCAGTCCGCGGGTGGGAGGGAGCGGCTCGATCCTGACTTGGTTGTCCCGGGACAAGGTGGACAAGTGCGCATAATTTCCGATCTGCAGCTGAACCAGTCTTGCCGCCACCATGAGCACGGCCGCGAATACCAGCACACCGGCCAGGATAGCCCGGTTGGTAAAGAGCCGGCTCTCCTCGGAATGATCCTTGAGAATCGGTTCCATCAGTATCTCGGATACCGACCTCAGGTTACGGAGAAACGCCGGCTCAGATCACGTAATAGGATGAATACCCACGGCCACAGCAACATGCCGATGAAGGTGGGTACCCAATACCCGAGGGCCGGCGTAGGCTGCCCCGTGGCCCCATGCACCCAGAGAAACAGCAGACGCTCCACTAACAACAGCACCCACACGGACAAGGCCTGTTGCAGTGGGGGAAACAGGCGGATTCGCTGTCGCAATTCCAGCGCGAAATAAACGGGCAAGGAAAGACTCAGGGCATGCTGGCCGAGCACGGTCCCTGTAGTCACATCCAGCACCAAGCCCATACCCCAGGCCCAGAATACGCCCACCCGGTGCGGCAGAGCCAGGGCCCAATAGACCAAGATCAACGCCATCCACTGGGGGCGAAATTCAGCGGCCCATTGGGGCAGGGGCAGAACGGTCAGGACCAGGGCTGCGCCCAGGGTGACCAGGATCACGTCGAAGCGGCTGCGTGGGGACTCGCTCACGGTGCTTCTCGGCTGTCTCGATCGGTACCTACCGTCAATTTCCCAACCAGCGGGGACGGCAACAGGGTCCAGACCAACAGAACCTCACGGCTGCGATGCAGGTGTGTCAAGGGCTCGGCAATGGCGGTGACAAAGGGCTGACCGAATTCTTGATGCACAGCGGCGACCCGAGCGACCGGATAGCCGGACGGAAAACGACTACCGAGCCCCGATGTCATCAAGAAGTCCCCGGTCCGCACATCGGCATTCCGCGGCAGATGGGACAGCTCCAGACGTTGGACATCCCCCATTCCCCGGGCCACGGCACGCAACCCGTTGCGCTCGACCTGCACTGGCAATCCGTGGCTGGCGTCGGTAATCAGCAATACGGTAGCGGAGCGGGGACCGACGCGGATTATCTGCCCCATGACGGCATCGGCGGTGAGCACGGATTGACCGACAAAGACCCCGGAAGCGGTCCCCCTGTCGATCACGATCTGCTGTCGGTAAGGATTCAGCGTGACTCCCATGACCTCGGCGATGAGCACTCGATTGCCGAGCCGTAACGAAGACCCCAACAGGTCCCGCAGACGCAGGTTCTCCGCTTCCAACGCCTCCAGCTGTTGTAGCCGCGCCCTGAGTACCAAGTTGTCCCGGTACAGGGATCGATTGCTCCGGCGCAGCTCTTCTTCCGTGATCAGGTGGCCCTGTAGCTTCCTGGCCAGGGTGGTGAACAGATCGGCCGTGTAATACACCGGATAGGCGACGACAGACAGCGCGGAACGCAGCCGGTCGAGCTGTCGATAGTGGTAATCCACCACGATCGATCCGATGGCGAGCAGCACCGCCAACAGGATACGCAAGGAAGGCGAGAGAGTATGTGCGGACAGAGAATTGATAGCCGACCACCGATGAGGATGCGATCAGGCCGCGGCAAGTCCGCACCGACGACCCGGGAAACGGGTGGTTATTCGGCCATGGCGAATAGGTCCATGCCACGCTCACCGACCATCTCCAAGGCGCGTCCGCCGCCGCGGGCAACGCAGGTCAGAGGATCATCGGCAACGATCACCGGTAATCCCGTCTCTTCCTCCAGCAGACGGTCGATATCCGTTAGCAAGGCACCGCCACCGGTAACCACGATACCCCGTTCGGCAACATCGGCACCCAGCTCCGGAGGCGTCTGCTCCAAGGCGATTTTCACCGTGCTGCTAATGCCCGACAAGGGCTCCTGCAAAGCCTCGAGTATCTCGTTGCTATTCAGGGTAAAGCTGCGGGGAATGCCCTCGGCCAAGTTGCGACCCCTGACCTCGATCTCCCGCACCTCGCTGCCGGGGTAGGCAGTACCGATCTCGTGCTTGACATGCTCGGCGGTAGCTTCGCCAATCAAAGAGCCGTAATTGCGGCGCACATAGGTAATGATCGCGTCATCCAATCGGTCACCGCCGATACGCACCGAATTCGAATAAACGATGCCGTTCAGCGAAACGACCGCCACCTCCGAGGTACCACCCCCGATATCCAACACCATGGAGCCATTCGCCTCATCCACGGGCAACCCCGCACCGATAGCCGCCGCCATAGGCTCTTCGACCAAAAAAACCTCACGCGCACCGGCACCGGCGGCGGACTCCTTGATGGCCCGCCGCTCCACCTGGGTGGAGCCGCAGGGAACACAGACCAGCACCCGCGGGCTGGGCCGAATGATCCGGCTCTCGTGGACTTTATGGATGAAGTACTGCAACATCTTTTCCGTGACCGTGAAGTCGGCGATGACGCCATCCTTCAAGGGCCTTATGGCCATGATATTTCGGGGGGTACGGCCGAGCATCTGTTTGGCCTCGTTGCCGACGGCCGCGACGGATTTGGACCCTCCCACTCCCTGTCGGATTGCCACGACCGACGGCTCATCAAGCACGATCCCTTGGCCACGGGTATAAATGAGTGTATTGGCAGTTCCAAGATCGATCGACAGATCGTTGGAAAACATCCCCCGAATGCGCCGAAAAAACATCAAATGGTTACCTTGAGGAGAAGAGACGGGAATCGCGTTGGGCTTCCCAAAGATTTGTCAAAGTCGATCCGACGTGCCGGACGGACGACATGTGAAACGAGAGACCGGGGCCCGGTTCAATATTCTTCGCCAGAGAATCTCGGACACCTTACAAGGATGGGATTTTTCAAGGTGTCCTCAAGCTAGATAATCTAGCAATACCACACTGGATGGGCAAGATTTCGGTGCTCGAATGTAGGGAGCAAATAAAATGTCCGGACTTGTAGCCCGTGATATGTCCAGTTTCATTGGACGCCGAGGAAGTGTCCAATGAGCCGAACGAACTTGCTGCAGGAGATTCGGAAGATGAGATTTGAAGAGGCGTCTGGGGGGTGGCAAGCAGGCCGCCTGAGACAGGAGGAGGCCCGGCTGCTCGGGGTATGCGAGCAAACCTTTCGGCGCTATGTTGACCGCTACGAGGACGAGGATCTGCAAGGGTTGATCGACAAGCGTCTGGAGCAGGTCTCGCACCGGCGGGCGCCCGTGGATGAAGTAATAGCGCTGGTGGAGCGCTACCATCGACAACAGGCGGGCTGGAACGTCAAGCCTTTCCACGCTTGGTACCAACGCAACGGGGGCAAGCGTAGCTCCACCTGAGTCAAGAACCAGCTGCAAGAGGCCGGTGTGGTACAGAAGGCACCTGGGCAAGGCAAGCGGCGCACCCGCGCGGCCTGGCCGGGCATGATGCTGCACCAGGATGCGAGCACCCACGAATGGGTACCGGGAGTGAAGTGGGATTTAGTTGTAACCATGGACGACGCCACCAACGAGCATTACCCTATGCGCTTGGTCGCCAAGGAAGGTACGGCCTCCAGCTTCATGGACGTGCGCGACGTGATCAGGCAACGCGGATTGTTCGCCTCGCTCTACACCGATCGGGACAGCCACCACTGGTATACCCCGGAAGCTGGCGGCAAGGTAGCCAAGGAGAATCCCACGCCATTTGGCAAGGCCATAACTTGCTTGGGGATTGAGATGATCCCGGCCTACTCTCCTGAGGCACGAGGACGCTCAGAGCGCATGTTCCGTTACCCACCAGAGGCGTCTGCCACAGGAGCTGGCCATCGCCGGCATCCGCGACATGACAGCAGCTAACCGCTACCTCGATGAAGTCTATCGACCGGCCTTCAATGCCGAGTTCATGCCGCCAGCGCTGGAGGAGGGATCGGCCTTCGTGCCCTGGATCGGTGGCAAGCTGGATGACTTCCTGTGTGAGACCTTCGAGCGTGTCGTCGGCAAAGACAATTGCGTGGCCTTCGAGGGGATGGCCTTGCAGATCCCCAAGGACCGCCACCGGATGCATTACATGAAGGTCAAGGTGCGGGTGCATCGTTATCCCGATGGCAACCTCACCGTATTCCACGGACCGCGTTGCTTGGCTCGACCGGAGCGTCGCCATTTTTCGCGAAACCCGAAATGGGGTCCGTCCGATTTCGGGTGCAAAAAATCAGGCGACGGCCATGGCCTTCGGCAGCCCACGTTCGTCCTGCGTCCGTCCCGGCGTGCACTCCGCTCGTCGCTTACGCTCCCTCGCTTTCCTGTGCTCCTCCTAATGATGCCCAAGGTCAGTCGATTCCGCTACAGCTACCGGTGGTCGCGTAGGTCCGCTGCAGTATCCAAAGCGGACAGTTGATGTGCTACTAAACCGGACAGTCCTATTTGTTGGCAACAGCTTTCGGTGCTCGAATACACCGGCCAGCGGCCGACTTATCGGGTCCCGGCCGAGAGGCCAGTCGAAAAATCAGGGCAGCTTGCGGGGACCTTGGAATTCTCCAAGCCCCCCACGAAGGGAAGCACCAAGTCGTCCCCATTATCTGGGACACCAGCCATCCGTGAAGCTATCGCTCCAGAATTCCCCGCTCCCCCTGCAGCTTGGCGATGATGACCGCGCCAGCGGAATCGCTCCAAACATTGGTCGCCGTGCGCATCATGTCCAGAACGCGATCCACGGCCAGAATCAACCCGATCCCCTCTACCGGCAACCCCATAGCCGTGAGGATAATGGAAATGGCCACTAGGCTGGCAGCCGGGATTCCAGCCACGCCGATCGAGGTCATCAGGGCGATGAACACAATGGTGAACTGACTGGCGAAAGAGAACTCCAGTCCGTAGGCCTGAGCGATGAACATGGCGGCCACGCACTCGTAGAGAGCGGTTCCATCCATATTGACCGTGGCCCCCAACGGGAGGACAAAGCTGGTGGTGCGGTTGGATACCCCAGCGTTATTCTCCACGCACTTCATGGTAATGGGAAGGGTTGCCGAGGATGAAGCGGTGGAAAAAGCGGTCAACAAGGCCGAACTCATGGCCTTGAAGTGCCGGACGGGATTGACCCCACCTACGAAATAGAGCAGGAGAGGCAGAGTAATCAGAAAGTGAATCGCCAGTGCCGCCAAGACACTCACGAAAAACGCTGCGAGCGGCGCAATGACATCGAAGCCGGTACCGGCCACCACCTTGGCAACCAATGCGAACACCCCCAGGGGTGCGAAGCGCATGACTAGATCGGTGATCTTGAGCATGGTTTCGGACACGCCCTGCCAGAAATTGAACTGGACCTCGGCATAGACATTGGCGATGCGGGTCATGAGAAAACCATAGAGCAGGCTGAAGAAAATCAGCCCCAGCATCTGACCCGAGGCGGCGGCCTCCACCACATTGGTCGGAATCATGCGCAGAAAGACCGCGACCACATCACCGGTTCCCCGGCCAGCGACCTGATCTTGAAAGCTGTTGACATCGGCGGTAAAGCCGATCAGGTCCTTGGCCGGCTGCCCATCCTCGATCCCCGGAGTTATGGCATTGACCACCATGAGCCCGACCAGAATCGCCAACAGACTGGTTGTCATATAGTAGAGGAGGGTCTTGCCTCCGAGCCGACCGATATTCCGGGAGCCGCCGATACCGGCGATACCCACGATGATGGAAGAGATGATCAAGGGAACGATCAACATCTTGAGGGTATTGAGAAAGAGTGTTCCCACGAAATCGAAAATCGAATAAAAGGTAACGCCGAAGACCGCCGCATCGGGACCTGTCAGCAGACCAGAGACCACAGCCAGCGCGAGCGCGATCAGGATCTGCCAGTGAAGCTTGAGTCTCAGGAAAGCCATTGGGTGCGGCTCTTATGGAACGACGCGGAGAAACCTAGCAACAAAGGCTCAGAGAGGTGTTAGCGAGAAGATATTGAAAACAGGGCCTCATTTTGGGCATGAAACTGAAGGGATGAAACTTTTGCCCCATACCCTAAGGCGCCCCGCCGATGAAATCTTACACGATTACGGTCGCCGCGCTCGCACATTACACGGAGCCCCAGCGCACTTTGAACAGCTGCTCGGTAGGCTCACGCATGAGGCAACCCAGAGGGTAACCCAC
>Ga0209457_1000099_pt1 | contig 31551 bp, 27 predicted proteins | sample WorMetHEROISLAND_5_FD_187410 | JGI IMG/M metagenome (GOLD analysis project Ga0209457, IMG submission 187410) | Marine gutless worms symbiont microbial communities from Max Planck institute for Marine Microbiology, Germany - Olavius sp. 5 HERON... ... | reverse complement strand
GGTTGGCATTCAATTACTTGGAATGGAACTGACCAAGTAGGTAGAAGTGTACCAGCAGGAGTATATTTGAGTAAAGTCAGTTTTGGTAGTGAAGTTAAAACTATTAAAGTGATGTTACTTAAATAAGAATCACAAATCAATGTATAAAAGGGCTGCCATGGCAGCCCTTTTTTTGTTTTATATAATGACCTAATTTTTAATCAATTTATACAAAATTAATATATGCTTTTAACATCTCAAATCTGTTTAAGAACTTCTAATAAAAAAGTCCAAAATTTTTGTACTGAACTAATTTGTACTTTTTCGTCAGGAGAATGTGGACTTATGATATTTGGACCAAATGAAACCATATCCATTTTAGGATAATTTTTACCTATAATACCACATTCCAAACCACCGTGTGTAGCAGTAACTTCAACATTAGCATTAAATAAATCAGTGTAAATCTTACTCATCAATTTTACAATTGGGGAATTTGGATTGGGAATCCATCCCGGGTACTCGCCAGAAAATTGTACATTCATATTGGCTATAGTAAATACACTTCTAATTGATTGAGCAAAATTCATTTTTTCAGTGTCGATTGCTCCTCTAGCAAGGCAATGTATAATATATTTTCCATCTTTCACCGAAACGCGAGCAAAATTATTGGAAGTTTGGGTTACTCCTTCCATATCGGCGCTCATTCTATAAACTCCATTCGGACAGGCATATACGGCATTTAAAAGCTTATTTTGGGATTCTTTGCTCATTACATTTTTGGTACAAGATATATTTTCAAAATCTAATTGTAAATCAGGATCAGTTACTGAAAATTCGTGTTTTAAGATTGTCGCTATTTCGCTCATAAATGATTTGAATGCTAAATCATACTTATTAGAAATTACTATTTCAGCCATTGATTCACGCGGAATAGCATTGCGCAAACTGCCGCCATCAATCGTGGCAATGCGCAAATCAAATTTTTCAGAGGCTTGATATAAAATTCGGTTCATTAATTTATTGGCATTTGCCCGTCCTAAATGTATTTGAATTCCGGAATGGCCACCGGCAAGTCCTTTTAAAATTATTTTATAGCCAATATAATTTTCATCAACTGGTGCTAATTTGTATGTTCCGTAAATTGAAATATCGACACCGCCCGCACAGCCGATTGTTAATTCATCATCGTCTTCCGAATCAAGGTTGAGCAAAATCGAACCTGTTAAAAAATTTGGTTTTAGCGCTTGTGCACCTGTCAGTCCTGTTTCTTCATCTACGGTGAATAATGCCTCTATTGGAGGATGAGGAATATTGTTAGATTCCAAAATTGTCATGGCAGCAGCCACGCCGATGCCGTTGTCAGCACCGAGCGTAGTTCCCTTAGCTTTAATCCAATCACCGTCAATATACATGTTAATTCCGTCTTGTTCAAAATTGTGTTTTACATCTGCATTTTTCTGCGGAACCATATCCATGTGTCCCTGCAGAACAATGGTTGGACGTTTTTCTTTACCTGGTGTGGCAGGTTTTTTGATGAGTACATTTCCAGCTTCGTCTACGTATGTATCAAGATTGAGATTTGCGCCAAATGTTTTTAAATAATTTATTATTTTTGTTTCTTTTTTTGATGGCCGTGGAATAGAACTTAGGTTTGCAAAATTTTTCCACAATTTCGTTGGGTGTAGTTCTTTTATAGATTTCATAATCATAGTTTAAATTAATTTTAGGAAGTTATTATCAAAGTTAGTTAAAAAATACTTGCGTCACAAAAAAATACGCCATTACAATTGATAGAATTAATCGCAAAAAAATACTTGATAAAAATCCTATGAACGATCCAACCGCCGGTTTTACGGCTTGTTTCGATGATTGACCATTAATCATTTCACCCACAAATGCACCAATTATTGGTCCTAGGATTATCCCTAACGGCGGAAAAAGTATTATACCAAAAATTAAACCAATAGCCGAACCCCAACCCCCCTTTTTTGATCCATTAAATTTTTTTGTTGCATAAATCGGCAGTACGTTATCTATCATTGCTGATAGGATTGCTAAAGCACCAAATATGACTAAAAATTCAGTAGAGAAAGGTTGTTTCGACGAAAATTGCACTAATAACAAACCGCCATAAGCGATAGGTGGTCCGGGCAAAATTGGCACAACTGAACCAATAATTCCAATTGTAATAAGTAAAATTCCGGCAGATATCAGTAGTATATCTAACATATTTGTTGTCTATAATTATATTTTGAATTGTTTAAATTATCATAAGTTGCAGTTTTTCTACAATAACATATTCTGTTATTTCTACCTGAAAATATTTTGTATAAATCGAATTAAATTATTTTTATATTTCAGCCAGATTTACAAATATAGAATGACCGAAATATTAAAAAATATTGTTGGTGCAACCGTAGAATTATGGATATCAATGGCACCTTATCTTTTGTTGGGGATGTTAATTGCGGGTTTACTACATGTATTTTTAGGCACCAACCTAATTACTAAGCATCTTGGGAAAAATAATTTAATCACAATAATCAAAGCGTCCCTATTTGGTATTCCATTGCCGATTTGTTCGTGCGGAGTAATTCCTGTTGCTGCATCTTTACAAAAAGAAGGTGCAAGTAAGAGTTCTACATTGAGTTTCCTTGTTTCTACCCCAACCACCGGAGTTGATTCGATTTTAGCATCTTATTCTCTGCTGGGGCCGCTTTTTGCGATATTCAGACCAATCGCGGCATTTGTAGCTGGTGTAACAATTGGATTGCTAAACTTTTTACTTAATCGTGAACCGGAAACGAAAATTGTAGAACGGCATCATCACAAAGTATACCGTGAGTTTAATTTTAAAGAAAAATTCCAAAAAGTCTTTAAATATGGCTTCGTTGAATTAGCGGAAGATATTGGCAAATGGTTAATCATCGGAGTGGTAATTGGCGGAATTTTAACGTCCGTTTTTCCAAAAGAATTAGTTGAAAGATTTCTGCCTTATCCATGGATGCATTTTTTAGTTATGTTGGTCATAGCATTACCTTTGTACGTTTGTGCTACCGGTTCGATACCAATTGCAGCAGCGTTACTACAAATGGGATTTTCCCCGGGAGCAGCACTGGTATTTTTAATTGCCGGGCCGGCAACAAATACGGTTACTTTATCATTTGTCCATTCTAAACTAGGGAAAAAATCATTTTATTTGTACCTCATTTCGATAGTCGTTATTGCCGTGTTAGCCGGAATTTTATTTAATTTCATATTTGCTTTGCTGGGAAGTGAAACTAATATTATATCACCACATGGTGAACACGTATCACATATTTTGAGAATCCTAAGCGGAATTATTTTAGCAATTATTATTATTTCTGCAATGATTAATTTCAAAAAAGAAGATATAAATATGAAATACGAATTTATCGTTAGCGATATGACCTGCAAACATTGTAAAATGAAATTAGAAAAAGTAATTAAACCTTTGGAGGGTGTTTCAAAAATATCAATTAATATTGATGCTAAAATTGTTGGTGTAGATGGAACAGTGGAGAAAGAAAAAGTTGAACAGGCAATTCGAGATGCGGGTTACACTCCTACAGAGTCTATGAAATGAGTTTTTTTTACAATAATTTTGAGATAAACATATAATGAAAAAAAGTAACAGCACAAAAGTAAATCCAAGTCACTCTTATACCAAACAGTTATTAACAGATCTCCGTGCATTGGAATTTATGTTGAATGATGAAATAATCGAGTCCGAAATTAGAAGAATTGGTGCTGAACAAGAAGTTTTTCTAGTAGATAATAATTGGTCTCCTGCCATGCTTGGGGATACGATTCTCAGAAAGACAAAAAACCCACAATATACATCAGAATTGGGCAAGTTCAATTTGGAAATGAATCTTGAGCCCTATATTTTTGAACATGATTGTTTAAGTCGTATGGAGGAGCAATTAAATAGATTAATTAAAGAATTAAATCAAATTGCCGGCAAACATGGAGCAAAGGTTTTATTAACCGGTGTTTTACCAACTTTAAGAAAGAGTCATATTGATGTAACAAATATGACACCAAATCCACGCTATGCTGAATTAGATCAAGCTATGAATCAATTACGCGGTGGAAAACCCATAAATTTTAGAATTCATGGATTAGAGGAATTACATATTCAACACGAAAGTATTATGGTTGAAGCAAGTAACACAAGTTTCCAAATTCATTTCCAAGTGAGTCCGAACAATTTTGCTCATTGGTACAACATTGCACAAATGGTGGCTGCACCAATCTTGGCTGCGGCGGTCAACTCGCCGTTGCTATTTGGCAAAACGCTTTGGAATGAAACTCGGATAGCTTTATTTCAGCAGGCGGTTGGTACACATGTTCCAGGGGTTCATCATCGTCACATTCCATCACGGGTGCGCTTTGGCGATAAATGGATTGAAAAGTCTGTTACTGAAATATTTCAAGAAGATGTGGTTCGTTACCCAATGATTTTGGAGCAAGACTTTGATGAAGATCCTTTTGAGATAATTAATAATAATCAGGCTCCTAAATTACAAGCCCTGCAATTACACAATGGAACGGTATATCGTTGGAATCGAGCATGTTATGGAATCTTTAATGGTCGACCTCATCTGCGTATTGAGAATCGTGTTTTGCCCTCAGGTCCATCCGTGGTGGATGAAATCGCCAATGCAGCATTTTGGTTTGGATTGATGAAGGGGATGGCTGAGAAATATTCTGATATTAGTAAAATAATGGATTTTGATGATGTAAGATCTAATTTCAATTCGGCTACCCGCTTAGGATTAAACGCACAGTTTTTATGGATAGATAAGAAAATACATCCGGCCGACAAATTAATTCTAAATCATTTGCTTCCATTAGCTAATCAAGGATTGTACGATGCAGGAATTGATTCAAACGATATTGATAAATATTTAGGCATTATCGAAAACCGTGTTGGAAATAGACAAACGGGCGCACAATGGATTTTGAACTCCTACTCTAAACTGAAAAATAAGGGTACACAAACTGAGCAATTAACTGCAATTACTGCAGCAATTTATAAAAACCAGCAGAAGAATAAACCCATTCATCGTTGGAAATTAGCTTCCATCCGTGACTCAGGTGGTTGGCAAGGCAGTTTTGAGCGCGTTGAACAATATATGGAAACTGATTTATATACTGTCAAGGAAGATGATTTAATCGAACTTGTTGCCAATTTGATGGTGTGGCGCCATGCTCGACACATTATGGTTGAGGACAATGAGCATCGGCTTGCGGGAGTGGTTACGAATAGAACAATGTTAAAATACATAGCCAAAGGTGACAGTCGTGAAGATCCTCATAAATCAATAATTAAGGAAATAATGTATCCCAATCCAATTACAGTTTCACCTGAGACTGCTACTTTAGATGCAATATCGATTATGCGGAAGAATAAAATTTCTTGTTTACCGGTCTTAAAAAATGACCGATTAGTTGGTTTAATCTCCGAAAATCATTTCATGGATATTACACGACAATTAATGGAAGAACATCTTTCTGATTCCTAAATATGAACAAAAAAGTTGAATTTAAACGCTTCATAGGAAAAGTTGGTGCGTCTGAAAATGGTCCCACAATAATATGTGTTGGCGGAATACATGGCAACGAACCGGCCGGGATATATGCCATTGAAAACGTCATTAATACACTAATTTCCAATGAAATTAAACTAAATGGACAATTGGTTGGATTATCTGGTAACCTATCGGCCTTAAATCAGGACAAGCGGTTTATTAGCTATGATTTAAATCGGATGTGGACTGAATCTTCTATTGAGAATGATTGCCATGATATTAAAACTTGTATCGAATTGAAGGAACAACAGGATTTATTAGCTGAATTAGAAAATATATTTGACAAAACCGATAATCAAATTTATTTTTTAGATTTACATACCAGCGGAGCCGAGGGACATCCCTTTGCGTGTATTGGAGATAATATCAGAAATCGCGATTTTGCGATGCAGTTTCCTATCCCAATAATACTTGGATTAGAAGAACAAATTGATGGTGCATTGCTTGAGTATGTAAATAATCTTGGTGCAATAACAATGGGTGTTGAGGGGGGACAGCACAATTCCAAAAATGCTGTTGAATTTCTTGAAGCTATTATATGGATTGCACTAAAAATCGCTAATATGATTAATAACAAGATTTATGAAAAAGTAAGCGATAAATTTGCTGAATTAGAGGATTATTCCAAAGATATTCCCAAAGTATTAGAAGTGCGTTATCGGCATGGCGTTGATCGGCGACAAGATTTTACTATGGCCGGAGGATATACAAATTTTCAGGAAATTCGAAAAAATGAATTTTTGGCTACAGATCAACAAAAATCGATTTATGCAAATGAATCAGGGAGAATCTTGTTACCACTTTACCAAGCACTTGGCGATGATGGATTTTTTGTTATACGAGAGGTAAAGATATTCTGGTTAAAAATATCTAAATTATTAAGAAAATATAATTTAAATAAATTCTTAAGATTATTGCCCGGAATCAACAATCATCCCACCAATAATCTGAAATTAATTATCAATCAAAAGATTGCTAAATTTTATGCAATAGATATTTTCCATTTGCTCGGCTATCGTAAAAGACGGATTGAAAACGGGCAAATTATGGTTAGCAGACGGCGATAAACTTTACTTTTCAGCGGGATGAACCATTGGTACAAATCTAACTGGAATTACCGATTTCTTTTTAATATTATGTTCATCAATTTTGGTAATTAATTGTAATTCCTGTAGTTCGTTGCCAACTGGAACGGTAATTTTCCCTCCGATTTTCAGTTGGTCAATTAATGTTTGCGGAATTGTTTTCGGTGCTGCTGTTACGATTATGGCGTCAAACGGTGCGAAAGCGGACCAACCTTGGTAGCCATCGCCATGTTTAACAATTACATTATTATAATCTAATTTTTTTAAGCGTTTTTTAGCATTTTTCGCAAGCGATTCAACAATTTCAATCGTGTAAACTGTATCAACAAGCTGTGATAAAATAGCAGCTTGATAACCAGAACCGGTACCGATTTCAAGAATTTTTTCATTGCCTTCAAGTGATAATAATTCTGTCATCAAGGCAACAATAAAAGGTTGCGATATTGTTTGTTCTTCGCCAATTGGCAGGGGATAATCATCATACGCCATTGAGGATAAAGCTGGTGGCACAAATAGATGACGCGGTGTAGTACGCATCACTTGGAGAACATCAGTGTTTTTAACACCGCGCTTTTCAATCTGGAATTTAACCATCGAATCTGCTTTTTTAGTCCAACCATTTTGCATGAAGGTGTTTGGTTTGAACTTTTTCTGCGCAAGTGCAAAATCGGTACACGCAAATTGGAATACCAGTAATATTAGAATTAATGATCGGAACTTTTTCATATATTGCACCATAAAGTGATTAAGTTTACTACTAAATAATAACAAATTTAACTATGTTTCCGCAACTTTTACTACTTTTCATTGGAGTACCACTAATAGAAGTACTAATATTAATCAAATTAGGTTCCCAGTTTGGTTTTTGGCCAACCATTGTTTTAGTAATTGGAACAGGGATTTTAGGGGCTTATTGTGCAAAATTATATGGTTTATCGGTATGGACAAAAATTCAACGTGATTTAAAAGCTGGAATAATGCCGGCTGATAAATTAGTGGATGGCTTACTAATTCTTATCGGTGGAATTGTATTATTAACCCCCGGTTTATTAACTGATATCATCGGATTTGCGTTACTGATACCATTTACGCAAACCTATTTTAAGCAATTTGCCAAAGCTAAATTCAAATCGATGTCGCAAGGAAAGAAAACTACCATTTATTGGCAGGGTAGAGATTACACTAATATTGATGAAATGTGATTAGTTATCGAAATAACCTAATTATCAATGAAATGACAATACTTATAATGAGCATACTCATAAGCGGAAAATAAAATCTTACATTGCCATCTTTGTTCTTAAAATCGCCTGGTAAATTACCAAACCACTTAAAAGCATTTGGAAAAAAGTGTAATATTAGTCCAACTAATAATATTGCAATTCCTATGTAAATGATGAATTTTGGATTCATAGATTTTTTGTCTTAGTTATAATAAATACAGGTATATGGGTGTGTTATTATACTGATTGTAATCGGTAACGCAATCCCCATAATAACTGAAACAATTCTTACTAATATATTTTTAGAATTAAGATAAATTAGACTACAAATCGTCACAATTAACATTAATCCCAAATAGATAGGAACAGCAGATAAACGATTAGTAAGATCATTTGTAGAATCATATCCGATTATTAGAATAAATGGTAATAATCCGTAAAACAAAAATAACAAATCAGTTACAGTTCTTTTATTTTTTAATTTAGGTTCATCAGAATACTTATTGGATAGCCTAATTTTCCACCCAATTATTATTGCAATTATCAAAGGTAGAAATGCCCACCACCCAATTTGTCTTATACTCATTGTATGTAATAAAGTCATAATAAATGCATAACTAATTGAATGTATTGTCCAACTCGGAAATTTTTTGATTATTCCAATCGTAAATAATAATAACCATAAGAACCAAGACAAGAAAAAAAAGATAGCGGTAGGAACATCATTACTTGGTTCTTTTTGTATAATTAAAATTTGATATTCATAGTATAAGCCTAACGCCCAAAATATCCCTGTACAAATAAGTGGTATTATCGCGTAGATTGATGTTCTTGAAATTTTCATAATATATACTATTTAATTACAAAATGCATCATCCGCATTACTTCATAATATTTTTTTGTTGTGAACGATACTGTTTGTGAATCAATTTGCTTACAACCCGGATAAAATGAAGCATCATAGGCTTGTTGGTGTTTTTTGAAACGTACTTCAACGTTATACTCGTCGTAAATAGGGAGGAGGCATTTCTTTAAATCCTTTTTCAATGCCAACTCAACGCCCTGCCAAATCTGTTGGACAGCTTCTTTGGGATGAATATTGATAGTAGAATCACCCTTGCCTTCCTTTACGGCTACCGTAGTTATATATTTATTGATTTCTTTGGCATCGTAGCATAAATCAGCATCGCCGGCGATGAAAACAACCGGAACGTCCATTGTAGCAGCGAAAAGTCCGTGCAATAAAAATTCTGAAGCAACATGCTCATTGATTTTGAGATAATCAATGTAAGAGCCGCGCATAGTGTGCGCCAGCGGATTGCCACCCGAACCGGCCTGCGAATGATAACCGATGAACAGGATAGCATCAAAGCTGTTGTCTAATTCTTGCACCATTGCGTGGGGGCTGCCACTCCAACCACGAATTAATTTTACGCCGTCCGGTAAATCGCGAGCGGTAATGTTGCGCGCGGTAGCGTGGGCATCCTGAACAATAATTTCATTTGCTCCAGCGGCCAAAGCACCGTTGCATGCTGCAACAACTTCGGCTGTCATTTGTTTTTTAAATTCTGTATAATCTGATTTCTCATTGTTGCATTCGTCCCAATGGGTTGTGCCGCAAACTCCTTCAATATCAGCGCTGATATAAATTTTCATAATTTTTTCCTCACGATTACAATTTCAATGTCATCTCTTTTTTCTTTATCATATTCTTCAAATCCAGTTGATAAAAATAAGGCAAGCGGACCATGATAATTTTTATCATCGCCCTCAACTCCAATCACTGGATAGCCTTCAGCAAAATCAAATCCAATTTGTTTAAAGCCATCACAAGCAGCGGCTAAAAGTTTGTGGGCAATTCCTTGCCGTCGATAATCCTTGGCAATCAAAAAGCAAATCAAAGAACCGATGTTTTCGGTTTTATCAACTTTATCATATGAAACAATCGCATAATTATTTCTATGATTGGCATTCAACCATCCAATTGGTTGGTCATTGTCGAACGCCAAATAGCCTTTTAATTTTTCATTTTTTATTAATTCCGCAACTGCTGCACGATTCTCTTGTGCAGTGGTTTTATCCCAATCACAATTGTCATGATCAAAGTGATAGCAGCGGCAATAGCAAGCTGCCCATTTTGGATTGTCCGCAAAGGCAATATTGTCAAAAAAATGCAGATAATCATCTAATAATTCAGGAGTTAGTGGTTTGATTGTAATGTTTTTAGTATTCATATATTACCATGTAATTCTTTACCAGGTTTGGAGCAGTTGAAGCAATTATTATTAGTGTTCATATTATTTGTTATTGAAATATTTTTCATATTCCTTTTTTAAATCATCAACAATTTTGATTATTTCCCCCCGATGTTGAAATTTTGAGATTTTTTTATATGAAAATTTCTCTTTTTCTAGAATTTTACTAAGTTTTGTTAACATTAAAATAATTACATAATATTTACGTGATTTATCAAACAAACTAATAAGTTCTTCATTATATGTATTATAAATTTTATTCTTTAGATTTAAATCCTTATCCTTAGAATTAATATAACCTGATATAGCCATTTTGAAATCACGTTCAAAAGTTGAATACGAAATATTTACAAAAGCCCAAAGTTGTTGAGAGTATTCGTAAAAAATATTATCACCTATCAACCTCTTAAGCCTTTCAAAGGGAACTATTTTCATCAATTTATAATCAATTTGTATAAACTGATTACTATAATCTTCTTTTTCCATTATTAAATCGGCATCTCTGAATTGCTTTATTAACTGCAAACTTCGTGCCCAATTATTATTAAAAATGACTAACATTTGATCGATGTTATTGCATAATAAGTCAATACTTTCCAACAAATATCGATTGTGGACTTCTTCATATTCTTTCTGTTTTAGATATATAAATCTTCCAGAAAGTAATGCAAAAAATCCTGTAATTATTGCAATGAAAATATTTGTATTGATCAAACTAAATAATGATTGATAGATATTTGTCAATATTAAATTCCCCTTAAAACCTTCTCCGCTGTAATCGGCAAATTTCTAATTCTAACGCCAACGGCGTTAAAAACGGCATTGGCTACGGACGGTTTTATTAGATATACATCATTCTTCATTGTAGAAATAACTCAATATATTCTCTTAAAACAAATTCACGATTTCGCGCATTACCGGTCAATTCTATTAAAATATCCATATTTTCCAATTCGGAAATTAAACGGTATACGGGAGGAGGAGAAAGTTGTAAAACTTTTATTGCCTCGTCAATAGTAATGACAGGCTTTTTGTATAAATATTCAATCAATTTTCTTCCGTTAGCAGCTCTCCTACCTAATTTTTCTAATTTAAAATCATATTCTTTCTGAAGTTTTAAAATAGAATCGAAAGTTTTAATACCTAGTTTAGCAGTTTCAACCACTCCCTCCAAAAAGAATTTTATCCATGGTATTAAATCTGATTTAGTTCGAGCATTCATCAAATGATCGTAATATAATTGTCTGTTTTTCTCAAAATAATTTGAAATATATAGTACTGGTTGTTTCAATATTTTTTTTTCGTACAAATATAGAGGTATTAGTAATCGTCCTATTCTACCATTTCCATCTAAAAATGGATGAATTGTTTCAAATTGATAATGTACAATTGCTATTTTAATTAAATGTGGCATTTGAAAATTTTTATCATGAATAAATTTCTCCAAATCGTTCATTAGTCCCGCAACCAACGTGCTAGGGGGAGGTACAAAAGCCGCATCATTTATTGTCGCACCACCGATCCAATTTTGGCTATTTCGATAACTACCAGGTGTTTTATATTTACCACGAACCCCCTGCATTAGCAGTTTATGTGCAAGTTTTATTAATCTTGTTGATATTGGTACTTCTTCTAACCGTTCGATTGAATTAAATAAAGAATCAATATAATTTTGGACTTCTTGTTTATCTAATCTTTGTTCTGGTTTAAGATTGCTATTATCAATGTAAATATCTTCTATTCGGGTTCTTGTTCCTTCTATTTTACTTGAACCAACCGCTTCCTTGGTAACGTGCATCTGAATGAATAACTCAATATTTGGAACATATTCAGAGAACATATCCAATCGTCCCAATTGTCTATCGGCAACTCCCAACAAATCTAATATTTCTGAATTACTTATCTTCCAGTGTCTGTTTATAGGCGTAGGTTCAAAAGCTTGATAAGAGCCCTGATTTACATAATTGCCTGACTTAAACTTATCCATTGTTTAAACTAACTATTTTTATATTTAATAAATGCTGTGCTAAAGTTAATTAATAAAAGTCATAATTAACAATATTAATGAATTCGTTAAATAAGAATAGCCATAATTAACAAAAACCGCATTTTCGTTAATTAGAAAAAGTTATAATTAACTTTTGTTTATTAAAGTAAACTAACAAAGTTTATAGTTTACTTCAGAATATTATAGGCTACTTATTTCTATTAAAACCTTTTCAGGTGTAATCGGTAAATTTCTTATTCTAACGCCGACGGCGTTAAAAACGGCATTGGCCACGGCTGGTGCTGGACCATTGATTGGTATCTCGGCTACGGCTTTAGCACCGTAAGGACCAGTCGGTTCATTACTTCTTACAAATTTAGCGACAATTTCCGGCATATCAATTGCCGTATAAATATGATAACTATTGAAATCTGTATTGATAGGCGCGCCTTTTTCGTTAAATATCATAAATTCCGATAGTGCCATGCCAAGCGATTGTGGAATAGCGCCTTCCACTTGTCCTTCGCTCATCTGTGGGTTGATCACTTGCCCGGCATCCGTAACCGAAACAATTTTGTTCACGCGCACGATTCCGGTTTCCGTGTCCACGCTCACATCGGCAAAGGTTGCATTGTATGGTGCCGGCGAATCGTAACTCATGTGCGAGGCCTCCGCCATGATTTGTTGCTGTTCTTCGGTATAAAATGCTTTCGTACAGATTTCCTCGTAACTTATGCTTTTTCCGCTTTCAGCGATGACTTTTCCACTGGCGATTTTCGCGTTTTCCACACCTAATAATTTCTTACCGATATTTAAAATTTGAGCTTTTACTTTTTCAGCAGCTTTTTTTACTGCCATTCCACTGATGTAGGTCGTGCTACTGGCATAGGCACCCGAATCAAATGGAGTAAAATCAGTATCAGAAGAATATACAGATATATTATCAACTGATACTTCAAGTACTTCGGAGGCGATTTGAGCTAACATCGTGTCGGAACCGGTACCAATATCGGTTGCTCCAACAAGTAAATTGAAACTGGCATCCTCATTCATTTTTATGAAAGCCGAACCCATGTCAACTCCGGGTATCCCCGAACCTTGACCGCATACAGCCAAGCCAACTCCACGGCGTACAGAGTCGCTTTGTTTAAGTTTACGGATTTTATTCCATTCGATTAATTTTTTGCCCTGCTCAAGACACTCATCTAAACCCATTGAACGAATTTTAACCGGAAATCCTTCGCCGCCCTCACCAAGAATTTTAGCAATTGGAATGTCATCACCAACTTGTACGTGATTTATTTTCCGCAATTCAATCGGGTCTATATGTAATTCAGCTGCAATTTCATCCATTAAACTTTCTAACGCCCAAAATCCTTGCGGGGCTCCGTATCCGCGGTAGGCGCCGGCAATTGGTAGATTTGTATAAACGGCATTACCAATCAAGCGAATATTTTTGCAGCGATACAATGATAATGTTTTCTGAGCAGTAACTGACATGACTGTAAGCGAATGCCCGCCATAGGCGCCGGTATTTTCCAAGATATCCATATCAATTGCTTGAATTTGATATTTTTCATTCAATCCGATTTTTAATTTTATTCGCTGAGGATGGCGTGCTCGTGCAGCATAAAATTCCTCTTCACGTGTAAACTCAATCCGGGCTGGACGGCCGGTTTTAAGAGTAACGGCCGCGCAAATTTCTTCATTCAGAATTTCCTGTTTACTGCCAAACCCGCCGCCAATTCGTGGTTTTATCACTCTAATTTTACGAATTGGATAACCTAACACTTCGGCAACTATCCGGCGAACATGGAAAGGAACTTGTGTGGCAGTGCGAATAATTAATCGGCCATTTTCATCAAGCCAAGTAAGCGTAACATGCGGTTCAATGTGCGCTTGTTGAACATAAGGCGTGGAATATTCACCGTCAAAGATAAATTTGCATGTTTTAAATGCTTGTTCAGCACTGCCTAAATCGGCTTCGATATGAGCGGCGATGTTGCGTTTTAGATCATGAATAATACCATTAGGTCCTTTAATAGGATGCAGTGGTGGAAAATCCATCGCTTTTTCAGGGTAAAAATTGGCCGACAATATTTTATATTCCACTTTGATAGCTCGGAGAGCTTTTTCTGCAATTTCGAGTGATTCAGCCGCTACAAATGCAACATTATCACCAACATAGCGCATTGTATCATCTAAGATTCGAAAATCGCGCGGGCCGGGTTCTGGCGCACCCTGTCCCGCTGTTGTGTAATAATGTATTGGAAAATCTTTGTGAGTAAATATAGCTGCTACACCGTTGATTTTTGCAGCTTTAGAAGTATCAATTTTTAGTATTTTGGCGTGTGCATGTGGACTATGTAATATTTTAATAAATAACGGCTTATCTAATTTTAAATCATCTGTAAAAACCGCTTTCCCGCGCACCAATGCTTGCCCGTCAACACGCTTGGTAATTTTTCCGATGTTTTTCATTTTTGCACCGCCTTAATCGACTTCACATATCCGGTGCAGCGACATAAATTTCCGGCAAGGGCATCTTGTATTGCAGGTTTTTCAGGATTTTTATTTTCTCTGAGTAGTGCTTCTAAAGATAAAATCATACCGGGCGTGCAATAACCACATTGTACAGCTCCCTCATTAAGGAATGATTCTTGTAAGGGGTGTAATGTGCGATGATCGCCAAAAAATTCGATTGTTTCAATTGTGCGATTATTTACACTGTGCATGAGCTTCAGGCAGGAATTTTGAGCTTTTCCATTGACTAAAACCGTGCAAGCGCCGCATTCACCATTATCACAGCCATATTTAACGCCATAATAGCCATTCTCACGAAGATATTCAAACAGAGTTTGTCCGAGTTTAATTTCGGTTTCAATTTTTTCATTATTTAAGGTAAATTTTATTTTCATTTTATTTTTTCTACTGCTCTTTGAATTCCGGTCACAATCATTGCTTTTTTATATTCAATCGTACCGTATTGATCATTCTTGAAATATTTAATTGACCGATTGACAATATCCTCTAAACTCTGTTTGTCAAAATCTGATATTTTAATAGTTTGCCCATAGACTTTTTTTGCTTTTCCTGAAATTACAAAATCCAATTCTAAAGTTTTTCTCGCTATAACGACAATTACAAACGCCGGTGCCGATGGCAATACTGCAAATCGTGCAATTCCTGATGAATTTAAATCAATCTTGGAAAAGGATAGTTTGTTCAATATTCCTTTCCCTGACCAATTTCTTAGATAAATAATTTCCTTTTTAGGTGTACGCACATCGAGTAGTGGATTAATTGCCAATAAGTATGAAAATAGTTCTGATTCCACGCGTCTTTCAGCAATTTCTCCGCCAATTGTGCGCTGATTTCGGATATTTTTTGAATAACACGAATACCTCGCAGAATATGACACTGCCTTGTATTTCAACAATTTTTCGATTATTTTTTGCAGGGTTACACTTGCGCCAATAGTTATGGCCTCAGCATTAATCTGTATTGTTTTATCGACAATTTTATTTATATCAATCAAGTGTCTAATTTTTGAGCCTTTTTGGGCGGTTAGATATGTGCCACCTCCATAAAATACACCTTTTGATTTTGATTGGCTTTCTATTGCTTCTTTAAATGTTTTTGGTAAATAAATTTCTTTAATTGATGACCACATTTTAATCTCTCAAAAAGTTAATTCCAGTGTTTTTAGATGCCCTTTCAAGCATTTCATTAGCGATTCTATTATGGATGGCAATATGACGCATTTCATCAAAATTTAGTTTCCCCTTGCGTACTTGTATTTTCCCGTTTACGATGAGATAATCAACCGGAGAATTACGTACATTAAATATTAATGCCGCTAAAGGGTCAGATTGACTACCCGCATATTCAAGTCCGGCAATCGAGAACAAAGCTACATCAGCTTGCTTACCAACCGATAATTCGCCAATATCATCTCGGTGTAGAACGCGCGCTCCACCCCGCGTAGCAAGCCAAACGACCTCACGTGCAGTTAACCAAAATTGTTCATATAATAAACGCGACAATAATAATGCATTACGTAATTCACCTAACATATTACTTGAATCATTGGAGGCAGAACCATCGACTGCTAAACTTACGTTTATTCCGGCGTTTATCATTTCTTTGATGCGCGCAATTCCAGAGCCCAGACGCATATTGGAAGTAGGACAATGTGATATTCCACAACCTGTTGTCCCCATCATTCGGATTTCCTCATCTGATAAATGGACGGCATGAGCGAACCATGCATTCTCCTGAATCCAGCCTAATGAATTAACATAATCCAATGGTCTTTGTCCAAATTTATTAAGACAATATTGTTCTTCATCAAGTGTTTCAGCAAGGTGGGTGTGAATTAATAAATTATTGGTTCTGGCAAATTCTGCCGTCAATTTCATTAACTTGGGACTTACCGAAAAAGGTGAACAGGGTGCGAACGCAATACGTAACATTGCACCGAAGGATTCATCGTGATATTTATTAATCAATCGTTCTGTATCAGCTTGAATCATTAATTCAGATTGTACGAGATCATCGGGCGGTAATCCGCCCTTTGATTTGTCAAGCGACATTGAACCGCGCGTGGCATAGAAGCGGATGCCCATTTCCTTGGCAGCATCAATTTCGGCATCAATTAGTTTTGAAGAAGTTTTCTGTGGAAATAAATATAAATGATCGACCGTGGTTGTCGTTCCGGATTTCATCAATTCCGCGATCGCAGTTTTGGAGCTAATGTAAATTGCTTCTTCGGTAATTTCACGCCATATTTCATAATGATTTATTAACCAATCAAATAGCGAAGCATTTTGCATTTTCGGAATGTTGCGCGTAAGAGTTTGATAAAAATGATGATGAGTATTTATAAATCCCGGTAAAACCACCATATTTGTCGCATTGATGATTTCATCAGCAGCGGCGGTAATTTTTTCCTTTCCAATAGATTTAATTTTTTCATTTTCAATTAGAATATGACCTCCAGAAAATTCATCTTTGCGGTCATTCATTTGTACCGTCAAAAGTGGATTTTTTATCAGTATTTTACTCATGTAGTAAAAATAGTTTCTTTTTGTAAATTTAAAAGTAAGTAACCCATGTGAATCGCTGAACGACTTGACCATTTAAAATCATCATTAATTTTAGAATGTAATACATTGATTCGCAGACTTGATTTATCAATAATGGCTGATAAAAATTTATTTGAATATAGTAAATGGTCATCTTCAAATTTCATAAGTTCAATTGAACCATCTGATTTGTATTGTAAATAATCAGCTTCAAAATGATAACCAGCTGATTCAGTGGCAAAACTCTCAGTTCCGAGATGGAACTTTGGTTTAATTCGGTATGGTTCACCATCCGTTGGGCAAAATGTTGTACAATTTCCACACTCATTACAAAAATCACGAATATTTATGATCTGCGTTGATTGTTCAAAATCGATATTTTCGCCATTTAAAATTTTAACATTATTATTTTTTTGAATCACAATTTGTTCAACTGCATTTAGCGAATTGGTCTTAAAAGCAAAATTGGCAAGATTCGGACAAACATAAACGCACATACTGCAAACTTCATCACAGTATAAGCAACGCTCAGCTTCTCGCATTACTTCGGCTTTGTTCAAGGTGCGGTGTATCAATTCAAAATTGAGCGAATTATTTTCAACATGTTTTGGAATTGGAATTCCATGTTCACGATGAATTATTTTTCGCTGCAATTCTAAATCTATAATGTTTTTATGTGTATTTGTTGTAGGTAAACTATTGAAATTAGCATCGGCAAGAATATTTTTTGCAGCGACTTGGCCATCACCGACAGCTTCTACGACTGTTGCCGCACCACGAATTGCATCACCTCCGGCAAAAATTTTTGGCAAATTTGTAGCGCACGTTTTGAGATTAGCTTTCAACTCAGTATTACCTAAAAAATCTATTGTAACATCTTGACCAATCGCCGGAATGATGGTATCCAAAACTATCTCAAATTCAGAATTTGGGATTTCTATCGGACGAGCCCGCCCGGATGAATCCGGTTTGCCTAATTTCATTTTTTTGCAGGTTAGCGAAATAACTTTTTCCGCACCATTTATTTTTACTGGTGATACCAATTCAATTAATTTTATTCCTTCGTTTATTGCTGCCTGGATTTCGGCATCTTCAGCCGGCATTTCCTTCCTTGTGCGCCGATATAAAATAGTTACTTTGCTGTTTTCGCCAACAAGTCTTTTAGCGGTTCGTGCTGCGTCCATGGCGGTATTTCCACCGCCAATAATCGCAACATTTTTACCAATCTTGGTAGTTTCACCTAATTTTACTTTTGCAAGAAATTCAACCGGTTCAAGAACATTTTTTAGGTTTTCACCATTGATATGCATTTTTTTATTTTTTTGAGCGCCAACTCCAATGAAAACATAATCATATTGATTACGCAATTCATTAAATTTTTCGGTATTAACAGCTGAGTCGTAATTTATTTTTACACCTAAATCTAAGATTCTTTGTACGTCACTAAAATACGCTTTATCGGCTAATCTAAATTTCGGGATGGCTTCTAAAACCATTCCGCCTGAATACGACTTTGCTTCAAAAATTTCTACGGTGCATCCCGCTTGTGCTAAAAAATAAGCACAGGATAATCCGGCCGGACCGGCACCAATAATTGCTATTTTTAGATTTATATTTGTGGCAGTATTTTGAGTTTGATTGCCAAACTCAGCAGCGTATCGTTTAATTTCGCGGATAAGAAGTGGGTTGTCGTAATTTTGGCGGGTACATTTTACAGCGCAAAGTTGATCACACACTGCACCGGTAATTCCGGGTAGTGGGTTGGTTTGCATTATTACATCAAAGGCTTTGTCAAATTCCCCTTGGGCCGTGTGATAAATATATTGCGGAATTTGTTGATCAGTAGCACAATTGCCGATGCAGGGTGCTTTAATGCAATCAAATTCTGTTAGTTTGCGGTTGGTTTTAATCGAATCAAATTCAGAAAATACTTTTTGATAAGTTGAATTTTTAGCGACTTCTTCGGAGTATTTAGTCAAAAACTGCAAACCCGATTGTGCGACATCGGTTTTACCGCCTTTTTTAAAAATAAATTCATCAATATTTGTTGAATTTTCTAAAATAAATTCAGTGTTAATATTTTCCAAATACTGAATCAATCGCCCATAGCCGCCGGGTTTTAGAACATCTGTGCAAGTTGTTATCGGTTTGATGTTACAAGCCAAAATATTGGAAATATTGAAACAATCGGCGCCGGCAGAAAAAGAAATATCAAGTTCGCCATTGAAATCAAACCGCAAGCGTTGCGCAAGATTTATACTAATCGGATGCAGAGCGCGTCCGCTCATATAATTTGTTGTTTCGTGTTTTGGCAATACGCCACGCCTGTTTAGTACCTCTAAAGTATTGGTTAATTTGAGCCCAAATCCAACCTTATTTTGCTGGGCTAGATTTTGTAGATTTTTAATCAATTTAACCCCATCAGCATATTTTAAATCATGTTCAAAGGCATCATCGGGAACTATTATTTGGTCAAATTTTAAGTCATTATTTAGAATTTGTCGTAGTCTTTCAGGGCCGAGCAAAGTAGGATTTAATTTGATTGTTGTATGTAATTTTAACTCTTCAATTAGATATTTACCGATTTTTTCGATTTCATCCGGCGGGCAGCCGTGCATTGTGGAAAGTGTAATATTATCAGTTAATTTTTTTGGAATATTTAACTGTTTAACCTTCGGATAAATTTTTGAAATTTCATCAATTTTCGCAGCCAACTGTGGTTCACAATTTTCCATTAATTTAAAATATTCTTGCACGTTGGCATTTAAAATTCCTTTTAAATCGTATCCAACGCTCATATTAAATATAAATCCGGCATTGCCTGCGGCGCCCCAACTAAACTTATCTTTTAAAATATGAAGAATTATCCACGCATTTAAATACTCATTAAATGATTGCTTAATTTTTAGCTCCTGCGACCACTCACAGTTATAGCCCTCGTCTTCCATGTCGATGCAAGGTTTGGCAACATCAATTTCATCAAGCGTTTGAACTGTTTTCAACTCTAAGTAACGTGCTCCGAATAACCACGCAAGTACAATATTTTGCGATAGTTGCGTGTGCGGTCCAGCGGCCACGCCGATGGGTGTTTCGAGCAACTGACCATAGCGTTTCATCCGAAAAACATCGGAATCTTTTGGACTGAAAAACAACTCTTTATGATATCCAAAAATTTTATTGTGTTGCTTTTCTTCGTTCAGAATCCACAATAGTAATTTTTTTAGCGGTAGAGGATAAAGTTTATCAGACATTGTTTTTTATTTTTTTTAACTCATATTCTAACATATTCCGTAATACTTGCCGGCGGTACTTGGCCGTTGCACGAATATCATCAATTGGAGAAATATCACGATCAATTTTTGCGAGTATTTTCTCAATAGATAGACTTTCTAATCCGGAAAATTTTAAAATTGTGGGAGCTACAGCTCCAACCGCAATAATTAGTTTAGTGTTTGAGTAAACTATTGCAAAGTTTACAACGGCTATTGCCATAGCCGCCCTTAATCCAAGTTTAAAAAATAAAGATTTAGCTGTAGATAGTGGTATCGTTATTGATTCTAAAAATTCACCTTTTTTTAATGTGGTTTTCCCGGGTCCCACAATGAATTCATCAATTGGAATTGCCCTTGTTGCATTTTTGTTTCGTAAATTTAATTCAGCGTCGAAAGCATATAAGGGTGAAAGTGTATCACCAGAGGGAGAAGCATTGCAAATATTCCCGCCGATTGTAGCTCGATTTCGTATTTGAACACTTCCAAAATCGGTACATGCTTGTGCAAGGGCATTCAAATTTTCTTTTATTAAATCACAGTTTTTAATTTCCTCGATTGTTGTTCCAGAACCGATTACAATTTTTTTGTCTACTAATTTAATACCGCTGAAATTGGGTAATTTTTTTAAATCAATAATTGTTTCTGGTAAAATTTGTTTATGTTCGAAGTGCGGTATTAAATCGGTTCCTCCTGCCAAAAGTGTAGAACTTGCAGATGATATTGAAAAATATTTCTCAATAGATTTTGGCCTGAAATATTTCATTTTATAATTGAAGATTTTGCCTTAGTGTTTGAGCATACAGTTGTTAGCGAATAAACAGCATCAATAATTTTAGTATATCCGGTGCAGCGGCAAATATTTCCGGCTATTCCTTCACGAATTTCGGATTCGGTCGCTTGGGGCTTATCTTTTACCAACTGTTCTCCGGCTAACACCATGCCGGGAATACAGTATCCGCATTGCACAGAATGATAAGCTACAAATGCCTGCTGCAATTTTGACAATTCATTTTCCTTGCCAATTCCTTCTATGGTGGTAATTTTTGCCCCATCAGATTCTACGGCGAATACTAAACAGGAATTTACGATTTTACCATCCATTATAACTGTGCATGCCCCACACTCGCCTTCGGCGCAGACTTCCTTCGCACCGGTTAATTTGAGATTATTACGGAGAAAATCAAGGAGGCGCAAATGAGTAGGAATAGAATTAGAAATTCGATTATTATTTACGATTAAATCAATATCTTGAACATCTTGATTTTCTGAAAAAAGCATTATGCAAATTAATACTTTTTAACAAACTTTAAAAAGCCCTCCAAAGTAGCAGGTTGCGGATTTGGAATTTTTACTTTTTTCTGAGCAGCCAAAATATCTTTTAAACCAGAACCCGTTGCCAGCACCACGATTGATTCGTTCTTGCGAATTTTTCCAGTTTTTAAAGATTTCAGATATCCGGCAAATGCGGCAGCAGCGGCAGGTTCTGCAAAAACACCAGTGTTTTTTGACAAACGATGTTGTGCAATTAATATCTGGTTATCGGTTACAGTGATTCCAAATCCCTTAGATTTTTGCACCGCTTGCATTGCTTTTTCACCATCGCGTGGCAGATCCACCGAAATGCTGTCGGCAATGGTTTTCGATTTTACTGATTTCATCGGTTTTCCGGTGTCTAAAGCTTTAACAATTGCCGCTGAACCTTTAGCCTGAACGGCAATTAATTTCGGCATTTTTGGAATCCATTTTAATTTGACAAGGTCATAAAATGCTTTGTAAACGCCGCCGATAATACAGCCATCACCCGTAGGGACGAAAATTTTATCAGGCACTTGCCAATTTAACTGTTCAGCGATTTCCAATCCAACAGTCTTTTTCCCCTCAGATAATACAGGATTGATTCCTGTGCTACGTGAATATAAATTATTTGCTTTAGCAATTTGCATTGATAAATCAAAAGCATCATCGTAGGTGCCATCAACGGGATAAAGTATGGCACCGTATTGTAAAATTTGTGTCAGTTTGGCAGCTGGTGCCAAAGCCGGAGCCAATATTATTGCTTTTTTTCCGTAGAAAGCAGATAGCGCAGAAAGCGATGCTGCAGCGTTTCCCGTTGAGGCAGCAATTATAGTATTTTTCCCTTGCTCATCAGCATGACATATTCCAATTTCCGTTGCCCTATCTTTGAGTGATCCTGATGGATTACGAGTATCATCCTTAATATATAAATTTATTTTTCCAACTGGTGTTTGTAGTTCAGGAAATCCAAGCAACGGTGTGCCACCGCTCTGTAATGATAAATTTTTAGGTGGATTTTCAACTGGTAAAAGTGGATGATAACGCCATAAAGAATGATAAGGAAATTGTTTTAATTCATCTTTCGACCAAATATCTCTAATTAGATTATAATTGTACAGCACATCAAGATTATTATTGCATATCGGGCATTGATATTGAAATGGTTCAGTTGGATATTTTTTATTACAACCAACACATTTATAACCCAATATTCGATTTATATTTTTGTTATCCATAATCTAAACCAAGCCAGTCTTGGAATTAAACTCCTTGATCAGTTCATCAATTTCTTTCATTTGATTATGTATATCCGACCAATAAGATGAATCATACCATTGTTTTTGAATTTCTTCATAAGTTTTGCCTTGCTGTTCCACCCAAGTAAAATATTTTAAATTATGGATGCGTTTACGGCTTTCATAAGTTAATTCTTCTACATAATCTACTGTCGTTCCTACAAGATGTTTATGATAAGCAGCGGCGGCATCTAAAGCGGTAAAATCACCATGTTCTTGGTTGAGTTCGCTTAATCGACTTTGATACATTTCCATTGAATCGGTCAAGATAGTAGCAACTACATCGTTCTCACCAAGTTCGTAATATCGAGCAAATTTAATTGCCGATAGTAGGTTTGCTACACTTGAAATACCCAATAACGGTAGTGCTTCAATTAAATTATCTGCTGCGCCTTGTTTGGCAAGATATTTCTTGCCATCAGGTTCGTTAAATAGGCGAATTACTGACATTGGCGCTTCATCATCAATGGCCATAACCATATCAGTATTTTTAACATTGTGAATCCATGGAATATGTTTGTCGCCAATTCCCTCAATACGATGCGCTCCAAATCCATTATTGAGTAGTGTAGGACATTGTAAAGCCTCACTGGCAGCAATTTTGCTTGTGGGAAATAGATTTTTAAGATAATCGCCACTACCAATCGTTCCGGCCGAACCGGTTGTGTAAACGGCACCACGGAATTCATCGTTTGATTCCATCACGGATTCCAGCACTTCAGCAATTGCACGTCCGGTAACATTGTAATGCCATAGGTAATTTCCGAATTCATCAAATTGATTAAATATTACTACATCCTCGCCTGAATTACGTAATTCCCAACATTTATCGAAAATTTCTTTTACGTTACTTTCACTGCCCGGGGTTTTAATGGTTTCACCGGCTACCGAAGCCAGCCAATCGAATCTTTCTTGGCTCATTTCTTCAGGTAAAATTGCAATTGACTCACAACCTAACAAGGCAGAATCGTAAGCGCCACCACGACAATAATTACCGGTTGATGGCCACACCGCTTTTTGCGATGATGGATCGAATTGTCCTGTAACCAATCGCGGGACAAGGCAACCAAAAGCTGCGCCAACTTTATGTGCACCGGTTGGAAACCATTTCCCTACGAGAGCTATAATTCGAGCTTCTATACCTGTGATCTCTTTTGGGAATTCAATAAAATTAACATTTCCAAAAACGCCACCATGCGATTTTGGCTCATTTTTCCAGGTTATTCTAAATAAATTAAGTGGATTTAAATCCCATAAACCAATTTTCGTAAGTTTATTTTTAATTTTATCTGGAACGAGTTTTGGATCAATTTGTTGTTGAAAAGTTGGTATAATAATGTTTTTTTTCTGTGCTTGTTTAATTGTACGATTTAATGCCGATGGGTCGATTGTTAAATCAATCATTCAAATTCCTTTACTTATAAAATGAATTAATTAGTAATAATTGTACCGGTTTTGCCATTTAATGCATCTATGGCATGGTTAAGCGATGTAATAATTGCCTTTTTACCTCTGGCTTCTAAAAATCTAATACAAGCTTCTATTTTTGGAGCCATACTGCCGCTGGCGAAGTGACCTTCATTAAGGTATTGCTGTGCTTCGGCAGCCGAAATTTTCCCCAAACTTTTTTGATTTGGTTTATTATAATTCAAATAAACTTGTTGAACATCTGTAAGAACAAGAAAAATTTCACCATTTACGATTTCGGCCAGTTTTTGCCCGGCTTTATCTTTATCAACGACTGCTTCCACGCCAACATATTCACCATTTTTATGCTTCACTACCGGAATCCCGCCACCGCCGGAGGTAATAACAATTACGCGTTCCTTTAATAGAGTTTGAATGACCTCAGCTTCTAATAACCCGATCGGTTCCGGAGAGGGAACCACACGTCGCCAACTTTTAATAGTATTCGTTTTAATTTCTTGAACGCTATATCCTTTTGCTTTTTTAAGATTAAACGCTTCTGTCTGAGTGTAAAATGGTCCCACCGGTTTAGATGGATTTTCAAAATCAGGATCATCTTTATCTACTAAAACTTGGGTAATTAAAGCAGCAATTGGTATTTCTCTTCCATCACGTAAAAAGGCGTTCTGCAATTGATTTTGAAACATGTAACCAATTTCACCTTGTGTCATAGCATCGACAACATCTAATGGCATAGATGGAACCAAGGATTTACTTTCTTCTTGTTGAATTAAAAGATTACCAGCCTGTGGTCCATTGCCGTGTGTAAGTATTAGTTTGTATCCCAATTTGTTTAATTCGACTAATTGTTCACATGTCTGTCTAACATTTCTAAATTGATCTTCAGCTGTACCGTTTTCTACGGGTTGTTTGATAGCGTGACCACCTAATGCGATAACAATCAATTCCTGTTTTTTCATCATTCTAATTGCTTAAGCTTATTGCATGGTTAATGCCATCACAGCTTTTTGAGCGTGTAAACGATTTTCAGCTTGGTCAAAAACAACAGAATGTGCTCCGTCTAAAACAGCATCAGTTACTTCGATATTGCGATCGGCCGGCAATGGATGCATATAAATTGCATCTTTTTTGGCCATCGCTAAGCGACGTTCATCAGCAATCCAAGCGCTATATTTATTTGTAATTGTTTTATCTTCAGCGGCATCAGTGGTAGTCAGCATGGGCCCCCAACTTTTAGCATACCAAATATCAGTATCTTTTACACCTTCTTCAAAATTATGCATAAGCTCAAAACTGCCGTGATGTTTTTTGGCATTTTCTTTTGCTTGATCCATAAATTGTGACTTCAATTTAAATTCCGGTGGATGAACCAAACGCACATTCATTCCATAACGTGTCATTAACAGAATTAAGCTATTTGGCACACTTTGCGGTTTTGAATAACTTGATGCATAGGCCCAACTGACTGTAATAGTTTTTCCGCGCGGGTTACCTTTTTTCTCAATAATAGTTTGTAAGTCCGCAAGAATTTGATGCGGATGATATTCATCACATTGCATATTTAAAACAGGCGTACGGCTTGCCTCAGCAACCCAACGAATATATTGATTGCCTTTTCCCCAATCTACTTGACGAATGGCGATTCCATCATTATAACGACCTAAAATATCACCAATTTCTTTGGCAGTATCACCGTGAGAGACTTGAGTGGTTTTGCTGTCAAGAAACATTGCATGCCCACCGAGTTGAGCCATTCCTGCTTCAAATGACGCCCTTGTACGAGTACTGGAAAAAAAGAATAGCATCGCCAAAACCTTATTATGTAAATACTCGTGAGGTTCACCAAGTGCGCGCTTGCGTTTTAAATCCATTGCGACTTCGATTATGGTATCAATCTCTTCGCGAGTCCATTCTTGGGTCGTGATCATATCGCGCCCACGTAAAAATGTTTGCATAAAATCTCCTATTCCTGTGTGCCTAAAACTAGTGCCAACAACGCCATCCGGATAACCACACCATTGAAGGCCTCTTGCCAATAGCGCGACCAACGAGTAATGTCAACATCGGCTGGGATCTCATCCATACGGGGGAGAGAATGTAGCAAAATTGCATCGGATTTGGCTTTTTTGGATAGTAAATCGCGTGTTATTTTGTAGGTTGTCGGCGTTGAATCGATATCGCCTTTGCGCTCATCACGTGATTTTGTGTAGTCGGGTTGGATAACCGGTTCAACTAAAATCACATCCGCATCTCCGATCGCTTCTTCAACATGGTCGGCTTCCTTAAAATTTAGATTATATTTTTTTAGATCTTTTTTGAATTCGGATGTTAATCGCATTTCGGGTGGCGAAACAAAGGTTATCGGGCAATCAAACTGTGTCAATCCGTGGGCTAACGAGTGCATAGTCCGCATGCGCATATCGCCGACAGCGAGCCATTTTAAGCCATCAATGCGACCCTTTTCTCGATATACAGTATATAAATCGGTCAAAATTTGGGTGGGGTGTTCACCCCAACCATCACCACCATTGATAATTGGCACTGATGCCCATTTGGCTGCTTCATGCGGGGCGCCCTGCTGATAATGACGCATAACTATTACATCGCCGTAAAACTCAAGCATTTTTACAGTATCTTTGATTGTTTCTTGATAAAAATCACCGGCACGCGTCATTTTGGCATCGGCAAAACCGGTAACCTTACCACCTAAACGCAGCATGCCGGCCTCGTGCGCCAATCGAGTTCTGGTACTTGGTTGATAGAATGCCGTAACTAAAGTTTTTCCGACCAATAAATCGGTATTTTGACGATTTTCAGCAAAATGCTTCAATTTGTCAGCTACATCAAAAACTCTGAAAAATTCTTGTCGTTCAAAATCTTTTAATGATAAAATGTCCCTTCCTGCAAAACTCCTCATTATAATTCTCCTGAATTTAATATTTTAACTTTAAAAATAGTGTTAAAGTTACAAAATATCAGTGGTTCCGATAAATAAAATTAATCTTGCAACATGGCAATAATTATTTTAAAATAGTATTCCACAAACGTTTGGACTGCACGATGGAGTTGTTGAGAATATCTTTTTCAGTGCTATTTATGAATTTATTATTTCTAATTCTAAATTCACCTCTGGTGATTACAGCTCTCGGCGTTAAGAGGCCAAACAGTAGGTGTCCGGTAAAATTATTGGCATTAATTGCCGTCCGAGGATGATAATCATAAATGGCCAAGTCAGCTTGGTAACCCGTAGCAAGATGTCCCAATTTACGACCAAAGGTTCGGGTGGCAATTTCCGGATTATTTTTAAATAGCAATTCCAAATAATTGATTGCTTCAGCGCCACCGGTTAAATGTGAACTACGAATTAAGGTGCCTTGTGTGGCTTCTTCCAGCATATTTGCACGCGTTCCGTCGGTGCCTAGCCCGGCGTTTAGCCGTGAAATATGTTTATTCGATAATATTCCTACACGATTATTAGCATTCGATGTAGGATTATGGACCAGGGTTGGGCCGACTTTTTTTAGAAGCTCAATATCCTTTGCGGAAGTATGGATACCATGGATAATAAAACTATTTTCGTTAAGCAATTTGAACTTATGCAGCCGCTCGATTACGGAATTATAACCTTTTGATTTGGCATCTTTTTCATCAGCAAGATCTTCGGAAACATGAATGTGAATACCCCAATTTTGGTAACCTTTAAATGTATTGTAAATCGACTGCAGTGATTGATCAGAGAGTGTAAACGATGCGTGTAATCCGATTAACGGATAAACATATTTATTATTTTTGTATTTTTTAAATGCTCGGATATTTTCTGTCAAGCCGGATTTCAATAATTGTTCACCGTTGCGGTCAGTAATTTCAAATGCAATCGACATATTTTGTTTAAATTTTTCAGCTGTTTCAACTAATAAATCCAATGAATTTTCAGTAAAATTCGGACTTGAATGATGATCAAAAACAGTGGTAACCCCGCATTTTAAGCATTCTAATAATCCAGATTCAAATGAAGCTTGCGTTGATTGTTCATCAAGAGCTAAATCTAATTTCCACCAAATTTCCTCCAATTTTTCAACAAAATTTTTCGGCGTTTTCACAGGCGGCGGCATACCAAGTGCTAAAGCGGAGTAGAGGTGGGTATGGGCATTGATCATTCCGGGTATTACCGTTTTGCCGTTGAGGTCAATTGATTCATCTACTTCAAAGTTCAGCGCAGAACCAGTTCCAACCTCTGAAATTGTTTCATTTCCAATTAATATATATCCATTTTCGATGTATTCACTTTCACCAAATGGATCAATTATTCGTGCGTTAGTAAGTAATTTTTTCATAATAATTTAATGTATTAATTCTAAAATTCTTTCCGGAAGTATTGGAATTTCATTGATCGGTTTTCCGATGGCATCACTTACTGCATTGGTTATCGCAACAGCGGTAGGAATGATAGCCGGTTCACCAACGCCTTTAGCTCCCCATGGTCCAAGCGGTTCGGGATCTTCAATTATGATAATTTCAATATCACAGATATCCATCGCTGTGGGTAATAAGTAAGTGGAAAGATTATCACTTTGGACAAGTCCATCGATAATAGAAAAATTCTCAGTCAAGGCATAACCAATTCCTTGCACAACACCACCCTCCACCTGTCCCTGAATTCCGGCAGGATTGATTGCTTTACCAACATCATGTGCTGCCCAAACCTTATCTACATGAACCTGTCCGGTGAGTTTGTTTACGCGAACCTGAGCAATATGCGTAGCATAGGAATAGGTAAAATATGCTTCTCCAATTCCGGTGTCGGCATTGTATTCTAATTTGGGAACATGCCACCATCCTTTTTGTACCATTGGGCCATCAATTGTAGTAGTGTGTAAGTCATATAAATATTTGATTAAATCATTGAAACTGACTTTATCGCCAGTAACTAAATTGCCGGCCACATCATTTTCAATTTTAATTGAATCTTGCCGGCAATTTAATATTTTTGCAGCTGCTGATTTCAATACTGGAATTAGCTTTTCAGCGGCATCACGGATTGCATTACCAGTCATTATTACATTGCGGCTGGCTACCGAAGGCCCACTATCGCGTACGAATTCAGTAGAAGTATCAAGTACTTTTATTCGTTCAATAGAAATTCCTAAGGCATCTGCTGTCATTTGTTTAATTACTACAAGAGCTCCCTGTCCCATCTCAACCAAACCAAAATGAACTTCAACTTTACCATCGGGATTAATCTGAATTTGCACCTCTGAACCATCTAAATGCCAACCGGCTGCACCAAGACAATTTCCATAGTGAGTCGTGCTAACTCCAATTCCATGATAAAACATATCAGAATTTGATTCTCCAAGAGTTTTCCATCCTGATTTTTCTGCGGCACGTTTTATGGTTTCTTTTGCACCTACGCTGGTTGTTAATTTCTGCACAGTTGAAGTTGAGTTCCCAGATTCAAGAATATTCATCAAACGTAGTTCAACAGGATCAATTCTCAATCGTGTTGCGATAATATCCATAATGCGTTCATGTCCAAATGCTGCTTGTGGCGAACCAAATCCGCGAAATGCACCGGTCGGTGGCAAATTTGTATAATATGAATTCGAATCTACTTCAATGTTTGGGATGACGTAAGGGCCCATCGCTTGCATGGCGGCACGATAGGATACCACTGATGAAAGTGTGCCATAAGCTCCGGCATTTTCTTCCAAAAGAATTTTAGCAGCGACCAATTTACCTAAATTTGTAACGCCCACTTTATAATGCATTTGAAATGGATGGCGTTTGCTTGTTAATTGGATATCATCTTTCCGATTATAAACCATTTTTATTGGTCGCTTTAATTTAATCGCAGCTACTGCGCCGCGCGCCGCTAATTCTGAGGGAACATCCTCTTTTCCTCCAAATGCGCCTCCTGTTGGAGCTTGTTCTACAATTACTTGTGACAGTTCAATTCCAAGCACTCTTGCCACAGCTTTTTGAATATAAAAGGGACATTGTAAAGATCCCATCACCTTAACTCCCCGGGCATTTGGAATTACAATGCAACCTTGTGGTTCAAGATAATAATGCTCTTGAAAAGGTGTTTTAAATGTTGCCTCAATTATTTGGTCAGAATCCTTAAAGCCTCTAATTATATTGCCCTTGCGCACTTTGTGATGACAATATAGATTGGTTTCGTGGAGAAAATTAGTCTTTGTATTTTTACTCTCATCAATGGTGAAAATTGGATCATATTTTTCATACTTGATTTCGATCAATTTGGATGCTTTGTAGGCTGCTTCTTCAATTTCTCCAACAATCAAGCCAATGCTATCACCAACATATCTAACGATTGGATCAGCAAAAAGTGGTTGATCTTGAGAAATTACACCAACTTGATTTTCACCTGGAATATCTTTAGCAGAAAAAAAACCATTATAGCTCGGAATTTTTTCTGCCTTTGAAGTGTTTATTGATAATATTTTTCCATATGGTATTGTCGAATAAATCGGTGCTGCATAAAGCATATTTTCCACCGACATTTCGGTGATATACTTCGTTTCTCCCGTTACTTTATCTTCAGCGTCCGGGCGTATTTCAGATTTTCCGATGTACCTAAGTTTTTCTTGACCTTTCACTTTCAATCCATTGAAAAATTATTTATTGAATTCCAAAATTGCTTGAAAAATAAGCCAATACTTCAAATAATATACTATAAAATTGTTTTATTTTAAACTATTCATATATTTAATAAAATAGTTTGACCTAACAAAAAAGGGCTGCCGAATGTGGCAGCCCTTTTATGCTAATTAATCTAAGCTTATTTAAGTAGCATCACTTTAATAGTTTTAACTTCACTACCAAAACTGACTTTACTCAAATATACTCCCGCTGGTACTTGATTACCAACTTGGTCAGTTCCATTCCATTGAACACTATGTAAGCCTGATCTCTGCGATTTATTAACTAATGTTTTCACTAGTCTACCTGTAATATCATAAATCTGTACCACTACCTTACTATCTATTACTTCCTGTGGTA
>Ga0209457_1000098_pt1 | contig 31926 bp, 26 predicted proteins | sample WorMetHEROISLAND_5_FD_187410 | JGI IMG/M metagenome (GOLD analysis project Ga0209457, IMG submission 187410) | Marine gutless worms symbiont microbial communities from Max Planck institute for Marine Microbiology, Germany - Olavius sp. 5 HERON... ... | reverse complement strand
GGACAACGGCCTGCACTTTCTCAACGAGGTTGACGGGATCAAGCAGGTCGGTTTCGCGGGTGCCCGGCGCTGAGCCGCGCACATCAACACCAGCCACGGCGCCTTTTTGACTCAACACCACGGTTACACCACTGGCCGCTTCAGGGTCAGTGTAATGACCCACTTTTATTCCGCTGACATCGGTAATCGAATTGAGCTTTTTTTGCATGAATAGCGACCGTAACAAATGCGTTGACAGCTAAAGATTAGAACCACAACGGGCTCACTCCACTCATTTGGCCATTTGGATCAAAGCACGGTCAGTCTATTGTAATGCGCACGAGCTTGAATGACAATGCGAAAATGCGCCGGGGGATTAAACAGCCGTAGATCAAGCCGGAGTGTTGTTTGGGGCAATTCTTATCGACAACCGGTTATTCAATCTCGAGTAGCCGCTTGCCCTCGCTCAGCTCTTTGGCCAACTCACCGGAAACTTCGGGATAAGCGAGATTGAGCGAATTCAGTCGGGACACCATGATGTCCGCCACCGCGGCCCGCATCCTTCTTTTATCGTCGGCGGGGATGACATACCAGGGCGCCCAAGGGGTGGATGTTTTTTGCAGCATTTCGTCATAGGCGGCCATATAGGCTTCCCAATGGCTCCGTTCGTGCACATCTTTTAAAGAAAATTTCCAGTTCTTATCCGGCTCATTGATACGCGCCAACAGCCGCTCTTTCTGTTCGGACTTGGAAACGTGCAGATAGAATTTGATGATGGTGGTCTGGTTTTGGGCCAAAAAATTTTCAAACCGGTTGATTTGTTCAAACCGCTGCTGCCAGAAAGACGCATCGGGAAATCCGGAGCACTCTGAATTCACCAGCTTTTGGGCCGCTAAAAATTCCGGATGGACCCGCACCACTAAGACCTCTTCGTAATAGGAGCGGTTAAAAATACCGATCATTCCTTTTCCGGGCAGGGCCTTGCCCCCCCGCCACAGATAATTGTGGTCCAGCTCCTTTTTGGAGGGCGCCTTAAAGGCGGTGGCCTGGCACCCGGCCGGGTTGACCCCTGAAAAAACGCGCCGGATGGTGCCATCTTTGCCAGCCGCATCCAGCGCCTGAAAGATGACTAAAATAGCGTGTCGGTCATGGGCCGCCAGCACCCGTTGTAGCCCCGCCAGCTTTTTACGGTTCATCTTCAGCAGTGCTTTGGCGGATTTGGGTGTTGGGTCAATGCTTGTATCGATGGTTTCAAAATCGTTTAACCTGCCGTTGCCGTTGGTTGGGAAAAGATAAGAAGAAGCAGTCATTGGCGTACCTTCGCATTTTCAGAGTCTATGATTCCCACGATCATATCAGTGCGCCGGCGCAGCCACGAGACGAAACCCCACATTGTAGTTGGCATCCGTTGGTTTGACATAATAGCGGTTCGCACAACGAGCTGCCAGGCCGCCGTAATACCAGCTACCGCCCCGGATCGCCTTAAACTTGTCTTGACCGTCGAGACACCACTCCCAGACATTGCCGTGCAGATCATACAACCCGTTCGTATTGGACCGTTTAGTGGCAACCGGCTGGGTTGAGCGTGGTGCGTTTTCATTAAACCAGGCGTACTCGGGAAGCCGCCACAATTCACCGCCAAACCCAAACATGGTTCTGCGGCCGGAACGGCAGGCAAACTCCCATTCAGCTTCGGAGGGCAGACGATAGCGAAAATCTCCCCGGCTCACTGACTTTAGATATCGGTCCAGTTCGCTTGTAAAAACGTACCATTGCTTTTGCCCAATTTTTTCCTGCCGGCGTCGTTGAAAAGCAGCGGGTAATGAATCGGCCTGAGGCAAGTCAGAGCCGTTGAGCCGCTTGATAAATGCCTTGGCGTCATACCAGGAGACGCTCTCCGCCGGACAAACGGGGCCGCAGCCGTCGAAGCTGGCGGCGTTTTCTCCCATAACCGCTTGCCAATGGGCCTGAGTCACTTCGGTCTGCATCAGGTAATAACCCTTAGCAATGCTCTTTTCGATAACGGCTTCATCTTCCGTGCGACCCGCTTCATCGGGGAAGCTGCCCATTAGAAATTTGCCGCCGGGATGATAAATAAACGTCATCCCGTGCGAGTTGGTAAAACGAGGCAACAGCCCTTTTGTAAGGGCCGTGGTATGGAGCACGTCTTCTGTGTCGCTGGCAAAAGCCCGCTTTAAAACAGCGTCAAGATCACCGTTTTCCACAAACCAGGTCCAGGCGGGATGATCCCTGACCAAGGCCTCCCAACCGATGTCAAGGAATTTTGCAGAAGCATTGGCGGCCTTGAGATAGCGGAAAAGATCCAACTGCGCCAACAGGTGGTGAAACTTCCGGGCCGTATCGTTGAACTGAAAAGGGTGGCGAATGGCTTCGATACCAAAGATCCACCAGGGTTTCAAAACCGCCCGGGTCGTGTCGGTAACATCTTTATGTACCGTCTGAAACAGGGCGCTCAAAGATTGGCCCTGTTTACTTAGATGGGCGGCCAAGACGCGGGCTAAAACCGGCCCGGCGGGTGGTATCAATGGGGATTCTCCGGGCGAGCCTTCTACTGTACCCGGCTCATCCTCTTTTTTTAGCGCAGCGGGCGTGTCGGCAAACAGGATAACCGCATTATCCGGTGGCGTATCAATGGCCTCAACGGAACGCTTTGTATCGCCCGGTGAAAGGATCGGGTCTATGATGACGATATTCAAGGCATTGATGGATGGGGCGAGGATATCCAACAGCACGTTTAGGCCGATCCGGTCCGTAGTGACATAAACGAGCCCCACATCACCGGACTGCAGTGTTTCGGCATAAGCAGTGAGATCCTTTGGCCATCCATCGGTGCTGGTTGAGGAGGTGACGGTAAACCCGCTCTCTTCCAGCGCCTCGACAAATGCCCCGGTGTCCGGGTCAGTTTCGCCATCGTTGATCATCAGTGCCACCCGACCTTGAGATTGATAAACGGCCATGGCTTTTTGGAAGAGCGCGACGAGAGAGGTGCTGCTGACCCCAATTTCTTCGGCGTAGTTATTTGCCGCAGAAAGTGCGACCGCTTTCATTTCCGCAGGCAAGCCGGAGGCTTTTAAGAGCGCTTTTTGACGGTCCAGAATCAGACCGGCCTTGAATTGGGCAATAGCCGGGTTGATAATTTCCACAGGCTCTTTCTCGATAGATTCTAACACTTCGGTTTCATCTTCGTCCAGTGACGGCTGCGTGGTGGCGCGCTCCTCTACCGCCTCGGTCTTCGGTTCATCAAAACCGGTCGCCTCGGCCAAGGCCTCGGCCGCTTTGGCCGAAATGGTTTTGGCGGCCAGTTCGGGCGATAAAAACGGGTCGGGCCAAGGCCAGGGCCGGGTAAGGGCATGTTGAAGCAGGGTGCCGGGCGTCATCTCCGTTGCTTCATTTTCCATCAGATGGCTGTATTTGGTGATTAATGCCGAAAGAGCGGCCTGCTGGATATTTTCCGGCAGATTCTTCTGTTTTAGATGTTCGATTTTTTTCAGATCCCGAAGCAACGCGTGAAAAACAAGGATCGGGTTGCCTGCCCAGGGGTATTGAGGCGTTTCGATCAGACCGTCGGCCGCTGATACGTGGGGGACGTTGAAAAGCTGGATCATAACGGCCCGGGCCTCATCCAATGAGCTGTCGGAGGAAATGTTTGCAACGCCTTTGGTAAAAATGGCCGCGTCGTCGTATAGCGTGACGGCCGTGTCTTGCCCCAAACGAAACCACGGTCTGCGGTCTTGGCGGCTGCTGACGGCGATGGCCAATTGCAACTGCGCCATAAACCGGCCGATGGGTATGGCGGGGAGATCCTTTAGCAGGGCCACAAAGGTGGCCGTAAATGCGCTAAGGCTTCCTGTTTCAGGTAGCGGCGCGGCGCCCTGGCGGGTTAAACGGTTGGGTGCGTCGGCCAGGAAAAGATGCAGGTTATCGGGTAGTGACATTGGCGCCAATCCGCTTTGGGCGGGAGAAAAGCGGGTGCCCAGAGGTTTGGCCCGGGCGGCGTCAATAAAGAATACACCGGTTTTCACCCCGGACCGGGCCACGTTTGCGACAACATCTGCCAGCCCGATACACGCTTCCTTGACCTGCCAATCGGACTCCACCAGGGCTCCTAAAGGCACCAAATAATTGACAGCCTGGTATTGCACCCCATGTCCCGTGTAAAAAAAGAGTCCTGTTTCCGCTCCGGCCAACGCCTTTTGAAATGTCTCTACGGAGTTCTGCATCCGCTCACGGTCAAGGTTTTCGTGTAAAAAGACTTTGTACCCCAACTGTTTCAAAACTGCTGCGACCTGCCCGGCATCATTTACGGCGGTGGCAATGGGGTTGACGGCATAGTCGCCGTTGCCGATCACCAGGGCCAGCCGTTTGCCCTTGACCTCGGCGACGCTCCCGTTTCCGGTTAAAAGGATCAAGCCCACCACCAAGGTCATCAGGATGACGGTGGTGCCAAGGCTTCCGGGTATTGTTCTAATTAAAATGTATGGTTTCATCAATGTTGACTATTCAAGCGTGTAGGCATGCTTTAATTGGGAGTAGCGCAGGGCCGGTTCCGTAAGCTTTACGGTTGCAGCCTTATCCAGCTCACGCTTGACCCGGGCCGGCGAGCCCGCAACCATCTGATTGGGCCCCACCACTTGACCCTCCCGCACCACCGACCCGGCGGCCACCACCGATCCTGATTTAATGACGGCATCATTCAACACTATGGAACCGATGCCGATCAAGCAGGCGTTTTCGATGGTACAGCCATGGACCACCGCATTGTGGCCCAGCGTCACACCGGCGCCGATGAGGGCTGGTTTGTCGTAATCGGTATGGATGGTACAATTGTCCTGAATGTTGGTCTGCCGGCCCACCCTTATCGGCGCCAGATCACCTCTCAATACCGCTCCATACCAGATACTGACCTCCTCTTTCAGGATCACGTCACCGATAATCACGGCGGTGGGTGCAATAAAAACATTGGCGCCGATTTGGGGCTGTTTATTTCCAAATTCAACGATCATGGCCATCCTTGTCTCTTATGGGATTGATTTTGCTTGAGCATTGCCATGCATTGGCCTAACATAACTTACTCCAAAATATAAGTAAAGATGACAATCATCAACGGTTTAATGAAAGATCCAAACACAACGCCGGTACCGGCACCCGGCTTTCAAACATCCCAACGCTACCTCGGGGTGGGGATGATGTTGGGCGCCGCACTGGCCTTTGCGCTTCTGAGCGGTTTTATCAAACCGTAGCGCGTTCACAAAGAAAGTTAACCAAAACGGCCGGTGATGTAATCTTCGGTCAGTTGATGCAGAGGGTTGGTAAAAACCTGGTCGGTTTCGCCCACCTCAATGAGATCGCCCAGATGAAAGTATGCCGTTCGTTGGGAGACCCGCGCCGCCTGTTGCATGGAATGCGTGACGATGACAATGGAGTACTGTTCGCGCAGCTCGCCGATCAGATCCTCGATGTGCGATGTGGCGATGGGGTCCAGGGCCGAGCAGGGCTCGTCCATCAAAATCACTTCGGGGTTAACCGCGATGGTCCGGGCAATGCACAACCGCTGCTGTTGCCCCCCGGAAAGTCCGGTGCCCGGCTCATTCAAGCGGTCCTTGACCTCATTCCACAGGCCTGCTTTGGTAAGCGATGTTTCCACGATTTCATCCAGGTCGTTTTTTGATGAGGCGATTCCGTGAATTTTTGGGCCGTAGATGATATTATCATAAATCGATTTGGGAAAGGGATTCGGTTTTTGAAAGACCATGCCCACCTGGGCTCTTAAGGGTACCACATCCACCTTGGGATCGTAGATGTCCCGGTTGTCCAGCATGATCTCACCGGTGACCCGGCAAATGTCAATGGGATCGTTCATGCGGTTCAGGCATCGTAAAAAGGTCGATTTCCCACATCCCGAGGGGCCGATCATGGCCAACACCTCGCGGCGGCCCACATCAACGGAGACAGTAAAGATCGCCTGTTTATCACCGTAAAAAACATCCACATTGCGGCAGGTCATGCGAGGGTTGTCCACAAACTGCAACCCCACGGTCCGGCGATTTTCACGGTCGACTTTTTCACGTTTTTCGGCCACCACGTCGACCGCTTCCTGGGGCTGGGTGTTGGTTTCCGTCTCCATGGGCGGTGTTTCCTGTTTCAATGATGGTTAACGGGCCGTGCCGCTGTCCTGCCGGCACGGCCGCTTATATTCAGACCACCCGTTACTCCATGGTCATGGGGGTTAAGGCGCGGACGCTGTCGGCCATCGCTTTACGCTCGTCATCAGGCATGGGAATCAGGCCCTTTTCAGAGAGGTACCCTTCGGCGCCCCACGCTTTTTCGCTGGTGAACTCGGACAAATATTCCCTGATGCCGGGAATCGATTCCACATGCGCCTTTTTCACATAGAAAAAGAGCGGCCGGGAAACCGGATAATCACCCGCGGCAATGGCGTCAAAAGTGGGCTCCACACCATCAACAGGCGCACCCTGGACTTTGTCACTGTTTTGGTCCAGGAAGCTAAAACCAAAGATACCAAAGGCATCCGGATTGGCATCGAGTTTCTGAACGATCAGGTTGTCATTTTCACCGGCTTCCACGTAAGCGCCATCTTCGCGAATGGTGTGGGCAACGGCCTTAAAAGCCTTTTTGTCCTCTTTACGCATCGCAGCCAGCCACTCGATCTTTTTGGCGCCGCCTTCCATGGCCAGCTCCACAAAAGCGTCCCTGGTACCCGATGTGGGCGGCGGGCCCAACACTTCAATTTTTGCGCCGGGAAGCTCCGGGTTGACATCTTTCCAGGTTTTATAGGGATTTTCCACGAGCTTGCCTTCAGCGCCGTCCGGCGAAGGCACCTCTTTGGCCAGAGCCAAGAAGATGTCCTTGGGGCTCAGTTGCACCGGCGAGCTTTTTTTGGAATTGGCCATCACAATACCGTCATAACCGATTTTCACCTCAACGATATCCTTGATACCGTTTTGGGCGCAGGTCTCCACTTCGCTCTTTTTGATGGCACGGGACGCGTTGGTGATGTCAGGATGTTCCACACCCACACCGGCGCAAAAGAGCTTCAGCCCTCCACCGGATCCGGTGGATTCAATTTTTGGGGTTTTAAACCGGGTGGTTTTGCCGAATTGTTCGGCCACCACCGTGGCAAAGGGATAGACCGTGGATGAGCCCACGATGCTGATGTAGTCCCGGGCCGATTGTGCGCCGACGGAACCGACGGCGATCGCTAAAAGTACAACTGATGCAGTGACAATAACCTTTTTAAACACATTTCCTCCTTTTTTCTTAAGTAAGATACGATGTCATTAATCCATACCATTGGGTTCAATTAAAAGTGGCGGTTACCAGCGCCGTTCAAACTTTTTGCGCAGCACCACCGCCAAACCGTTCATTAAGATCAAAAAACCAAGTAACACGATAATGGCCGCTGATGTTCTTTCGGTAAAGGCGCGTTCAGGACTGTCGGCCCACAAATAGATCTGTACCGGTAATACAGTGGCCGGGTCCAAAAACCCATTGGGAATATCCACGATAAACGCCACCATCCCGATCATGAGCAGCGGCGCCGTTTCTCCCAGTGCCTGCGCCATGCCGATGATGGTGCCCGTCAGCATCCCCGGCATGGCCAGGGGCAGCACATGATGGGAAATCATCTGCATTTTCGACGCTCCGACACCCAAGGCCGCCTCCCGGATCGACGGCGGCACTGATTTTAAGGAAGCGCGGCCGGCGATGATGATGGTGGGCAGGGTCATCAGGGTCAGCACCAAACCGCCCACCAAAGGCACCGAACGCGGCAGACCAAAAAAGTTGATATATATAGCCAGTCCCAGAAGACCGAAGACGATGGAGGGGACTGCGGCCAAGTTGTTGATGTTGACCTCAATGAGATCGGTCCACCGGTTTTTGGGGGCAAACTCCTCCAAATAGACCGCCGCCGCCACGCCAATGGGAAAGGAGAGCAGCAGGGCCACCAGCAGGGTGAAAAAAGAGCCCCGCATGGCGCCCCAAATGCCCGCCTGTTCCGGCTCGCGGGAATCTCCGGCGGTAAAGAAGGTGGTGTTGAACCGCTTTTCCAGTTTGCCATGGGCCATGAGGCGCTGGGCCCAGATCACCGTATCATCCTTGACCCGGCGATCGTCTTCCGGGGTGATGAAGGTCTCAATGCCCCACTGGCCTGCTGCGGCATCTGCCGTGGATGCCAACGGCCACACCGCTGTTCCTTTTAAATAGGTGTTGGCCACGGTTTGGACCTTGATCAGGCCGTCGTTGATGCGAACGAAAAAGCTGGGCAGGTCCGGTGTCAACCGGGCCTCGCCACCGGGGGTTTCCGCCTTGATTTGGAGCGCCTCCACCCGCTCTTGTTGCCGTTCCAGGTCCCGCGCAAGCCGCTCTTTTTCATTCTCGGAAGCTTTGGCCAACCGGCGTTCGATCCCGGGAAGCTCGGCCCGCTGCGCTTGCAACTCCTTTTCCTGTTTTTGCTTCACCCGGGTCAAAATGGACGTGAAATCGTTGGCACTGGACAGGACCATCCACCCATTCTCTTTTTCCACCACCGAGCCGATACCACGACTGCTCTCTTTTGTGATGGGGGTTACCTGGCCTTTCATCAGGAGGTCGATCTCGTCATCGGTCGGCAGCCAAAAGGTTTGGGTGGTCCCGATCAGACCGGGATCGGCGGCCACCTTTTTATGCAGCTTGATGCCGGCGCCGCCGCTGACCAGTTTATAGAGCGCCCGTTTTTCACGACGGCCGGTCACATGGGGGAATTCTTCGCGCAATGCGGCTTTTAAAAACCCTTGGTAATCTGCTGCGGCCAGATTATCGGGGTCGATCTGCTCCGGATCCAGATAAACAACCAGGGCGATATGGGTCTGCCGGAAAGCAGGTAGACCCGTACGGATAATGGTGGTGAAGAAAATTCCCAAAAAGAGAATACTGACAACAATGGCGGTAATGCCCAGGGCGCGAAAGATTTTTTCACTCCGGCGACGCTTGGCAATACCTGCCATTACCTTGTCGATGGTGCGAGGTTGGCCGGAACTGTTGAGATGGCTGTTATTATTCATACTGCTCACGATATTTGCGCACCACGATCAGGGCAATCACATTCAAGATCAGGGTCACGATAAAAAGGAGCAACCCCAGGGCAAAGGCCGCCAACGTTTTGGGGCTGTCGAACTCCTGGTCCCCCACCAGCAAGGTGACGATCTGTACCGTTACTGTGGTGACCGCCTGCAGCGGATTGACCGTCATTTTGGCGGCCAATCCGGCGGCCATCACCACAATCATGGTCTCGCCGATGGCCCTGGAGGCGGCCAACAGGATGCTGCCCACAATCCCCGGCAGCGCCGCGGGCAGCACCACCTGGCGGATGGTTTCCGACCGCGTGGCGCCGATGCCGTAAGAGCCGTCCCGCAACGCTTGGGGTACGGCATTGATGACGTCGTCAGAGAGGGAGGAAACAAAAGGAATGATCATGATGCCCATTATCAGCCCTGCGGCCAGAGCGCTTTCCGAAGAGACATCCAATCCGATCAGTGCACCGTTGTTGCGGATAAAGGGCGCTACCGTTAAAGCGGCAAAAAAGCCGTAAACCACGGTGGGAATTCCCGCCAGGATTTCCATCAATGGTTTGACCACTGCCCTGAATTTGCTGCCGGCATACTCCGACAGATAAATGGCCGCCATCAAACCGATGGGTACGGCCACCAGCAGGGCGATGGAAGAGATCAGCAAGGTCCCTAAAAAGACGGGGATGGCGCCAAAGGCGCCGGAAGAGCCCACCTGGTCGACGCGAATGGCCATCTGGGGGCTCCATTTGGTTCCAAAAAGAAATTCGGTAACGGGAATTTTCTGAAAAAAGCGGAGCGCCTCAAAAAGGACCGACAGCACGATCCCGATCGTTGTTAAAATGGCAATGCTGGAACAGGCGATCAATAACCATAAAGTTAGTCTTTCCACGCGGTTGCGGGCGCGAAAATCGGGATTGATCTTCCGCCGGACCAGTAAAATGCCCAACAGGCCGGCTGCCAGCGCCACAACGGCAAGGGCGGCATGGCTGATTGTTTTCAAGTTGCGGTAGTGCTCCACTGCCGCTAAAATCTCCGGGCCGATTTTTCCCGAAACGATATTGCCGGCCACCTGGTTTTTAATATCATTGACCAGCAGGTTCAATTCGGCCGGCGGCAGATTGCGATAGGATTCGGGCAGTTGATGAATCACCTGACCGATGATGATAGTAGGCTCGAAGGCGAGCCAGGGGGCATAGATGAGCAGGGCCGGAATGCCGCACCAGAGGGCGGTGAGCATTCCGTAATAGGCGGGCCGGGAGTGCATTGCCGTAAGACCCCCTGCCCGGTGGGCGACGGAAACCGATTTTTTCCGGCCGAAGAAGAAGCCGAACAGTGTCAAACCGGCCAGGCAGATCAATAGTATTGTAGGAGTCATGTATAGCGGCTCTTTTTGCTGGATCCGATAACGTTCAACATTCTTCGTCAGATTTTAATGTGGGGAAGATAAGCGCAAATTGTTAGGATTGGATTAGAGCCGCGTTAAGATTTCGTGAATAACTGGGAATCCGCCGCCATGCGCATTTGTTGGACGAAGCCGCTACGCGGCAAACAATCAGCCAATGTTAATTAATTAATCAGGGCCCCAATTACGAATATGCGCCAAATGGGGGAAAACCGACGGTTTGTAAATCGATTTTCCGAGCAGCATTCGGAGGCATTCTTGAATTCCTTCCGAAATGGTTGGGTGTGGGTGGGATGTTTTCAAGGCGTCTTCCAGATCCGTATTCTGATCCATCAGCATGGCAATGGTCATGATCGTATTGGACGCCTGGGGTCCGGCCGCCCGCATCCCCAAAATCTTATGTGGTTTATCCCGGCTGATGATAATCTTCACAAATCCGTCTGTGGCGCGCATGGCAATCGCCCTGGGGAGGAGTGCATTTGCATAGACACCCACTTTGTAAGCAATCTTTTTTGTGCGGCACTCTTTTTCATTGAGTCCCACTGCTGCGACGGGCGGTTTGAAGAACATGACCGTGGAGATATTGTCATAATTTTGCGGCCGGCAAAGATCCCCAAACATCCGTTTGACCGCGTGACGGGCCTCGGACTCGGCCAAGTTGACCAGAGCGGGGTGCAGCGTGATATCGCCTGCCGCGTAGATGTTCTTATCCACCCGGCAAGCGTCAGTTACCTTTAAAAATCCTTTCTCATCAGGGCTAATGCCGACATTGTCCAATCCGAGGTCAATCGTATTGGGAACCCGGCCGATGGACACGAGCAGCACATCCACTGTTTCCCTATGAACATTCCCCTCTTTATCGGCCAAAAAGACGCTGACACCGTTTGCTGTCGGTTCCACTTTTTCCAAGCGACTGGAGTGGAGGATGGTTACACCGTTTTGGATGAGGTTCTGACTGACAAAATCACTTATATCCTCATCCTCAAAGGGGAGAATGCGTTCCTTGTGGTCCACAACGAGCACGTCGGTTTGATCATAGTTGGAAAAAATCGTTGCGTATTCACAACCCACAATCCCGGCGCCGACAATCATCATCCGTTTGGGGAAGGTCTTAAGGCGCAAAATTCCGTCGGAATCCAAAATGCGCTGTTGATCCACCGGCACATGGGGCATCTGTCTGGGTTTCGAACCGGAGCAGATCAGGATGTTGGCGGTGTCAATGGTTTCTGTCCGGCCGGACCTCCGACTGATAACCACCCGGGTTGACGATGCAATGCCGGCGGTGCCGCGTTTAAAGGTGATGCTGCCTGGACCACTGTAGTGGTCCGGGGAAAACACCTGTAACTGCCGCCGGATGTGAGCCTGTTTTTCACGGATGGCGGCTAAAACAGCGTGGCGGACCAAGGTGTAGTTGGCGGTTAGCTCACGGGTGGTATACCCCCGGCCCGGCGCGTTGGCAACGGCAAAATCTTTGGAGAGTTCCCACATGGTTTTGGAAGCCAAAGCCCCCCACATGACCCCCGCGCCACCCACCTGGGCTTTTTCAATAATGCAGACGTGTTTGCCAAGGTCCAATGCCCGCATGGCCCCGGCCAGGCCGCCCGGTCCGCAGCCGATCACACAAAGGTCAAATGCTTTTTCACTCTCTTTTATCATCTGAGTGAATTCTCAACCGCCTGAAGGTGGTGGCTTTGGCGGCCAGGTTCGCTCGGCCGGATGACATCCGGCCGGCGCAGCCGCCATAAAAGAGCGTCGCTTTTAAGCGACGGCAGTTTATGAAAGCAAAACGCAAAACCTTCGACTGTAGCCGGAGGATATCCGCTTTTGGCCCTACGGGCCTGCTACGGCCTTCGCCCGAAGGCGAGAGTGTTTCTCCCATTCCCCGAATGGGACAATAAGCTAAGCTTAAGCAATCTATCCGGTCTCTTCTGCACGATCATTTCCCATCCGGGCAACGTGTCAAGGCTTCGTCCCAAAACCGGTCATTCTCCCGAAAAAGCTCCATCCGTAATCATTTCCGACGCGGTCAAGATTGACAAATATGGGAATTTTTTACAAGTTAAAAGTAATTTTTAATTAGTGGCCATCATTTTTGTAAAGCCAGATACCGATTGCTACCGGACATTCCCTTTGAATGATCCCTATAAATTTTCATGAATGACCTTTCAAACGCCCAGTCCGTTACCACTTGCATCAGGCGTGATCTCACTTTGGAACAGGCCAACCATTTAGGATTGGTACTCTCGGCGGCCCATATCACTTACCACCCAGTGGTTTATCAGGATCGGTGGTCCTTGTGGGTCCGTGAGCAGGATTGCACAGAAGCCGACCTGGCCCTTTATCACTACGAATTGGAAAATGAGGATCATCCGGATCAGACACCACCGGTTGGTGGGACACCTTGGGGCCGGACCCAACGTAGCTGGGCAGGTATCTGGGCGGCACTCTTTTTAGGGGTGTGCCACATCTGCGTGACCAGCTCGGGCAAGACGGCAGGAATTGTGCGGGCCTATAATGCATCGGCTGAGGCGATCCTGACGGGAGATCTTTACCGAACCGCTACAGCGCTATTGCTGCATGCGGATTGGGGTCACCTGATATCCAACATGGTGGGAATTGCCCTGTTTGGTACAGTAGTCTGTTTGCGCTTGGGATACGGGTTGGGATTCTTTGCGATACTGACCACCGCCATGGCGGGTAATGGACTCAACGCCTTGGTATACCAAGCGGGTCACCACTCCATTGGCGCATCCACCGCGGTGTTCAGTGCATTGGGGATTGCCGGCATGATGCGGGCAGTGATGCGCTGGCGCCATCCGGAAGAACGCAAATGGGCCTGGCTGCCACCGGCTGCCGCCCTAGCGCTGCTGGCCTTTTTAGGAGCTGGCTTGAAAACTGATATTCTGGCTCATTTCTGGGGGCTTTTGTGTGGTCTTGCCGCGGGTCTGCTGCTTGAACGGATGATTCACAATCCGCTGAAAATTTGTCTGCAAAATATCTGTCTGGCGCTGATAGCGGTGGTGCTGGCGGGAAGCTGGATTACGGGTTTGTCTTAGCCTGCGAAGATTCTGCCGTTGTTTCAATCATCCGGATCCACCGGGGCGGGTAGGGCATTTTAAAGGCAACGGTATCTTTTTCCCTGCGGCCGTTAACTTGAAAATGGTAAGAAAATCTGTGAAGAAAAATGGCAGCTTGACTTTAAACTGACGGACACCTTGGCAAGGCCGGTAACTGTCAGCTCAATATGATAATATTACACCTCAACTACCAACTTCGCCTCAAATCCTTCATTGGGCTCATAGGCCACATAGCCGCGAGGATTACAGACGATTCGCGCTTCGCCGATGTGATAATCAAAAGAATCATGGATATGACCATGAACCCACATTTCGATAGGGAGGTCTGAAATAAAGGCCTCCAGGTCGGAGGCAAAAGCCGGGCTCAGGGCGTCGGTTTGATAGATTTTCGGCACCGACCGGGCGCTGGGCGCATGGTGGGTGATCACTACATTTTTTAGAGTGTTGTTGCTTTTTGGGGTTAATCTTTCCCAAAGCCACTTTTTGGATGCTTGATGCCACCTTTTTGTATCCAACGGATCAAGGATTCTATTAAAACGGGTTAGATGAACCAAGCGAAAGTCGTTCATCCGGGTTTGGGCTTTAAAAAGGGAGCGTTCAAAATTGTTTAACAACTGAAAATCGGTCCAGAGGGTGCACCCTAAAAAGCGCACATTGCCGATGATCAGCTCGTCATTTTCCAAGAGATGGACGTTGGTTCCGGCCGCACGCGTTCTGATTTTATTCGTCACATCGGGGACGGCGCCATGGTAATATTCGTGGTTGCCGATCACATAGATGACCGGGTTGTCTTTAAATGTGTCAGCGGCCCAAGCGACCCCCTTATCACCGACATGAACATCGCCCGCCAAAATCACCACATCGGCGCAAGTTGCAGGCGGGTTGAAATCGCCGAACTCGATATGGAGATCACTTAAAACATGGAGTTTCATTTTTCAGGCCGCCTGTAACTAAAAAACCATGTTGTCTTGTCTATTCTGCCCCCATGGTAACAGATATAATGATCATACGTCTCCTGTGATGGACGCAACCGGTGAGTCATCATCTCTTTTTTGTGTTACTAATGAGACTCAACTTGTAGCTGAAGATTTTCAAGTATTCTTTCGGGCGACTCCAACACAAAGCGCATCAGGGTCAACGGTTTTTCCGGAGCAATCCGCACGGTGATCCGATCCGGGTCAGCCAGAAAATCTTTGACGGCGCCCAGCGCCGCTTGAACAATTGAAGAATTGTTCCGATCCGCCTCTTGGTCAATTACCTGGCGCCATTGACGAACAAGCGCCTCGGGCTGCCGGCCCGACCTTTGCGCCTGCCGTTTGATCCATCGCTTGAGCAGTGAGTGATCCTCATACTCGATTTTGGAAGGACCGATACTGACCAACGCGAAGGTGGTTAAAAACGGCCCCAAATTGAAATCCTTCTTTTTCACCTCCCATAATTCGGGGTTCACCTGGTCCAGTGTGAGGTCCATGGAGAGTTTCCCCATATCTTTGGCGGAAAGGTCGATCTTCTCTAGTGTTAACCGCCGCTTTTGGGGGTCGTATTGATAGGCGGCGGTAGCGTCCACCACCACCTCTGCATAGCCCATGGCCTCCAGTTCCGGTGTGATTGATTCGAGCAGTGCGTGATCGTGCTTTAGGGTTAACCCGCCCATGCTGACATCAGCCTGAACCGTGCGGCCCTCTTTTTGAGCGACGTTTTCCAATTCAAGTTGGTCGATAACAATGGGATCTTCAATTCCTTTTAATTGTAGTCGCACATCGTTTATTTTACCACCCTGCTCCAACAGCCCCACCGTCAAATCGCTATATTCCAGTGATTCAACATCTTCGTTTTCGGTAACCAGCCGCTCAATAGCCAGCTTCGCTTCCCGGCCGGCCATGTTGTTGGCCACCATGTAGGTGACACCGCCTCCCACCGCCAACCCCACCAGCAACCACCATCCGATTTTTCGCATAACCACTCCAAAGTGAATTCTCAACCGCCTAAAGGCGAGGGTTTTTCTCCCATTCCCCGAATGGGACCATAAAATGAATACAGACATGTTTTATGAATTCGCAACTATCCGATCAATTAGGCTTTTAACAACACCATCAAAAAAGGCCACCTGAAAACCAGGTGACCTTTTTTTGCAATTGATTTGGGCAAAGTTAACAACTGCAGGAACCGCCATTATCATTAGTGTCCGTGCCGCAACCGCCGCAACCGCTTCCACCGAAATCGATGCCGCAGTCAAGTTTAAACCCGTTCACGATGTAGTCGACTTTAATCGGTCGGGCTTGCGCCAAAAAATCTTTGTCCACCAGGTATTGAAACCCGTCCACCTCGTACATCTCATCATTTTCACGCTGCTCATCCAGAGCCATAGCCAAAGATGGACCGCCTCAGCCGCTTTGGTTCAAAAAAATCCGGATCGGCGCGGCATCCCGGCCCTGGAAATAGCGCGCGACCTGTTCGGTCGCCGCAGGTGTAATCTCTACCATGTCAGCTCCTTTAGATCTTTGTTACCGCCTTTATTCGGCGCTTTTCAGTTCGGCCAAAAAACTAAACACCGCCATCCCAATTGTCAATGAAAACCGTGATGTGACCATATGGCTCAATTTTGTTGGTCGATTAAAATCAATCCGTGGGGCTGGGGCTGTGTAATGATACGATCAAATCCTGGAGGGTCCGTTCGTATACCCTTTGGTGGTTTGCGGAAAAGAGCGTAAAGACCACTCTGCGCAAGGTCTGGTTCTCCTCTAGAAACCGGGCAATGGTTTGTAGGGCAATGAGCGCTGCAGGCTCGATGGGATAACCGTAAACCCCACATGAAATAGCGGGAAACGCGATGGTTTCCACCTGATGTGATACTGCTAAATCAAGACTGTTTTGATAGCACGCCGTCAATAGCGCCTCATCCCGGGACATACCGCCGCGGTAGACCGGCCCCACCGTGTGAATCACATATTTGGCCGGCAGCCGATAGCCTTTGGTGATACGCGCCTCCCCCGCAGGGCAACCGCCGATGGTGCGGCACTCCTCCAAAAGCTTCGGGCCCGCCGCCCGGTGGATTGCTCCATCCACACCACCGCCGCCCAAAAGCGTACTGTTGGCTGCATTGACAATGGCATCCACCTTTTGACGGGTAATATCATCCGTGATAATGACGATTCTACGATGAGTTTTCTTTTTTTCAGGCGCTTCCATAAATGAAAATTACCATAAAATGCGGTTGGGAGAAACCGTTTTCATTACAAACGGCTACCCATTGAATCATTCCGTTAAAAAGCGTTTTTCAACCTCGTTGCGATTACCGGAACCGCTTTTACTTATTACGAATCCATTGGCTTTTGCGTTGAGTTTGAATAAATGGTACTCAAATTGCCGCGGGAAATGGCTGTCCGGCTAAATTGGACCGATAGAAAAAATGGCCTTAAACGATATCGAAATTCGCCATCAGATCGTTGCCGTATGTCAAAGGCTTTATCAAAGCGGCCTGATCACCGGAAGTAGCGGTAATGTCACTCTTTTTGACCGCAAAAAAGCGCTGATTGCCGTCACGCGTAGCGGTGCCGTTTGCCAGCACCTTGATCTTGATGACGTGATGATTGTTGATAAAAACGGTAACACCCTAAGGGGTAAAGGTTCACCCACCAGTGAATTGGCTTCTCATCTGGCGCTGTACCGGAAAAGAGCCGACATCAACGCCATTATCCATACCCACTCAACCTATGCCACCACTTTGGCTTGCCTGGGATGGGAACTCCCGGCGGTCCATTATCTGATCGGTTTTGCCGGAAAAAAGGTGCCCTTAGCCCCTTACGCCACCTTCGGATCAGAAGCGCTGGCGCACACTATTACAGAAACCATTGGAGACAGACACGCGCTTCTTTTGGCCAACCATGGCCTTGTGGCTGTTGGTCCAACTTTAAACGACGCTTTTCGTATCGCTCTGGAGGTGGAATTTGCCGCCAAGATCTTCTATTTAAGCAAATGTGTGGGCAACCCGGTGATCCTGGGCGATGATGAAATGGCCCGGGTGATTGCAAGACTGCGTGATTACAGTAAACCGTAGGCCAAAACGAACAAGGCGAACATTTAAATCATCAACCGGTGATGTGAGATTGGTTCAGATCTGATCTGAACTATCTCGAGTAAGGGGATTGTCTTCACGCACCATGTCGACCCGCCTCAAACAACTTCAATCGCCGCTCAAACTCCTCCAAAGTAAAATGATGCTCCTGGGTACCCTCTTTTTCCACGCAAAAAGCGGCACAAACCGCTCCCATTTTGGCGGCGTCAATCACCTCTTTTTCCAGCATCAGCCCTTTGATCAGGCCGGCCCGAAAGGCGTCCCCCGCGCCGGTAGGGTCTAACGCTTTTTGCACCACCGCGGGCGGGATACGGGTTTCGCTGCCCTTTTCGCGGATCAATGCCCCTTCGGCCCCTAAGGTGGTGACCAGGACGCCGGTTTGATCCATTATAATGTCTTGGCGTAAGTTTGTTTTTCTTACAATCAACTCCATCTCGTAGTCGTTGGTGATAACCATAAAACTGCCCTTGATCATCGCGGCGATCATTTTACCGGAAAGCACGGGGATGGCCTGGCCGGGGTCAAAAATATAGGGAATTTGAAGGGTTTTGCAGCTTCGGCTGTAATGCAGCATGTCATCGGGGTTGCCTGGCGAGATAATTACCAGCGACTTTTCATCATTTTTCAGGGTAAAATCGCAGCGTTCTTTCATGGCCCCCAAATTAAAAAAGGTGATCTGGTTGTTGTCGCTGTCGGTGGCAATATAGGCGCCGGCGGTAAATTCTGTTTCAACGGTTTTAATTCCATCCCGGGAGAGGCCGTTTTGTTCAAGCCAGGTGGCGTAACGATCAAAATCGGGCCCCACTGCCGCGATGATAGTGGGCGCTTCGCCCAACAACGCCAGCGAGTAGGCAATATTGCCGGCGGTGCCGCCGAATTTTTCCACAAGATGGGTCATGTTAAAGGCCACGTTCAAGCGGTCGATACTCTCGGGCAGAATGTGAGCGGCAAATTTATCGGGAAAGCCCATAATGCGGTCGTAGGCCATGGAACCATAGATGTAAATCTTCATTCAAATCTCCTCCCCCTTAAACAAGCAGCACTAAAGCCATGCAAACCGGAAACAACCAGTTGTGATTTGTATGTTCCCAACACTACCTGCCGAGAGCCTGAAAAATAACAACAATGCCGCAGATGGGCCTTTTTCCGACGCCACCTTTTCACGAAGCCATGATTTTCAACATCATGGGCAGCGCTACAAACGTCCCCGCCATACTGCCCAGGTTGGTAAAAACCACTACCAGTAAGATCCGGGTCACTTTGTTGCGCCAGAATCCCTTGATGGAGACGATATCCTGCTGAAGGGTTTCCAGATCCTTGACTTTGGGTTTGCGGGTCACCGCCTCCACCAGCCCGGAAACCCATCCGGCGGCAATCATGGGATTAAGCGATGTGAGGGGCGCGGCCAACACGGAAGCTAAAATGGTTAGTGGATGGCCTAAAGCGCACAACGCGCCCAAACCGGCCAGTACACCGTTGGCCGCCACCCACCAGGTGACCATCTGGGCGCCCTGCCGGGCGCCGTGAACAAATCCGTATAAAAAGAGCGCCAAAATGGCGCCGGGTAAAATCCACTTAATGAGACCGCTGAACTTTGGGCAGGGGTGCAGCTCCTTTAGTTTCTCAATGTCGATGGGTTTATCCCAATGTTCCAGAATGCCGGGTACATGGCCCGCGCCCACCACGGCCACGATTTTCTCTCCGGGCGCGATGCGAATCCGCTCGGCCAGGTACTGATCGCGCTCACTGATGATCACTCGTTTAATGACCGGCTGACTTTTGCCCAGCTCTTCCAGCACGGAGGCCAACATATCCTGCTCTTTCATCTTTTCCACCTCTTCGGCGCTGATGTCGTCGGCCTCGCCGATGGAGAGGAGCATTTGGAACGACAGTTTCACCTTGTCCCAAAAGGTCATGGCGCGCCAGGTCCGAGCCAGGGTGGTGCGGATATCCCGGTCGGCCAGGTGAATCTGCGCCCCGTGATCGTTGGCCGCCGCGATGGCCCGCAGCATCTCTTCACCCGGCTGAATATTGAGTTTTTTGGCGATTCGTTTTTGGAAAGAGGCCAAAAGCAGATGGGCCAGCAGCACAAAGGCTTTTTTCTCTTTGACCACCTTAAAGATATTGGTGTTGCGCCATTGGTCCTGCCGGGTCAAGGTGGCATAGCGGTTTTGGCAGAGCTCTACACAGACGGTGTCCGGTTTTTCATCGGCAATGGCGGCGGTCACTTCATCGGCGCTTTGCTGAGAAACATGGGCCGTTCCGATAAGAATGATCTCTTTACCTTCAAAGGTGAGATGGTGTATCATCTTTTTTGTTTACGCTCCAAAATCCAGCGGCAATTTGAGCCAGAACTTAGGCGGTTACCGGCACCATGTCAATGTCATTTAAACATCAGTCACCCTGTCAAGCCGATGCAATCCTTGACAACGGACTTCAATGCATCGAAACTGCTCCTTACTACCTTCCTGCAGGGGATGAAATCGATCTGTTTACCGCCGCCTTTCAAGCCAAGCTGCCGATGATGTTAAAAGGGCCCACCGGATGCGGCAAAACGCGCTTTGTGGAGTTTATGGCTCATCGCCTGGGCCGACCGCTGGTGACCGTGGCCTGCCATGAAGATCTGTTCGTATCGGATCTGGTGGGGCGCTATTATCTGCAAAACGACGCCACTGTCTGGATGGACGGCCCCTTAAGCCGGGCGGTCAAAAAAGGCGCCATCTGTTATCTGGATGAAATTGTGGAGGCCCGCAAAGACACCACCGTGGTGATCCATCCGTTGTGTGACGACCGCAGGATTCTTCCTGTAGAAAAAAAGGGGGAGCTGCTCTTTGCCCACAACGATTTTTTTATGGTGATCTCCTATAATCCCGGCTACCAATCGGTGTTAAAAGATTTGAAGCAGAGCACCCGGCAGCGCTTTGTGGCCATTGAATTTGCCTATCCGTCACCGGAAACGGAAACTGAAATTGTAATCCATGAAGGGACGGTGGAACCGTCCGTCGCCCAACGGCTGGTAATCTTGGCCAATCAAATCCGCAACCTGCAGGCCCACGAGCTGATGGAGGGGGCCAGCACACGGCTTTTAATTTATGCGGCGAAACTGCACCAAAACGGTATTCCGCTGGCACAAGCATGCCGCACGGCGATTTGTCAGCCGATCAATGACGATCCGCAGGTGCAGCAGACACTCAACAACCTGATTGATGACCTTTTTTAAAATGTTCGCTTTTCGCCACACACTGTTTTTATTGGTTCTACTTGGTCTGTTCATGCCGGGCCGGCCGGCCCCGGCAAACACCACCGAAGCACTATCAGTCAATACAGCGATGATCGAAGAAAGCGCCACAGGCCAAATCAACTGGACCCAAGGGGTCGTCCGCGCCATCGGGTCGCAGCCGCCCCAAGCCGGATCAAAGGATGAAAAGGCCTATAAAAAACAGTTTTCGTTGGCGAAAAGCCGGGCGCAGCAGCAGCTTTTGACGGCAATCAAAGGGATTCGCGTCCATTCAGACCTGTTTATAGAGGATCTTCTGGGCAACCAGCGGGTCATGGCCGAGCTGCAAACATTGATTATCGAAACTGCTCATCTTGAGCGTGAATACCTGTCCGACGGGACGGTCCGGGTCGTTCTGGAAATTCCGTTCCACGGTGCGGTCTCCCAATTACTGCTGCCCCAAAAGATCCAACCGATCCAGCCCATCAACAGCGGTAATCACATCCAAGATGCGATTGCTTCAAACGGCACCTATACCGGATTAATTGTGGATGCCCGGACGCTGGGTGTCCAACCGATGTTGGTGCCTGAAATTATAGATGATACCGGTGAAACGGTTTACGGCCCCGCTTTTGTCAGCCGGGAGTTTGTGGTGAGCCGGGGGATGGCGAGCTATGTGCGGCGACCTGAAATAAACAGTGACAAGGAACGTGTCGGTCCGAATCCGCTGATCATTCACGGCTTGAAACTGGCCGACAACAGTAGCGGCGCCATCGTGGTCAGTAGCGCTGAGGCGGCCAAGGTGCGGGAGGTGTCGGACCATTTTGAACTGCTCCGACAGTGTAAAGTCATCATCCGGGTTCAGTAAAAATGGCCTGATAAAAGTAGCTTCCACAATACTTAAGCTGAGGATGAAATGCGAAACAGACAATTAAAACTCATTCTGGTGACAATCGGCATAACAATTCTGCTAGGCTGCCAGACGATGCTGTACACGCCCAAAGCGGCGCTGGACACGCCGGCCCGCCATGCGGAAAACGGGATGCGGCTTTTGGGGAACGGTTTGGTGGAGGACGCTTTTCGGGAATTCAACCATGCCAAAGCGTTGGATGCCAATTATGCGCCCGCTTATGTGGGCCTGGGCTTTTGCTACGGACTGATGGGTGACACGGAAAAAGGGCTGGCGGTCATGGAAATGGTGAAGAAGCTATCCAAACCCGCAACACAAAAAAGCGGGCCACACAACTGACCCGCTTTTTACGTACCCGTTTTTTGTGAAAAATTAAATGCCGGCCAACTTGCGAATTTCTTCAGCCTTGGTGGTCTCTTCCCAGGTAAAGCCGGGTTCCTCACGGCCGAAATGGCCGTAAGCCGCCGTATTACGATAAATAGGATTTAATAGTTTCAAATAATCGATAATGGCGGCGGGTCGCAGATCAAACACCTGCCGTATAATTTCAATCACTTTGCCTTCCGGCAATTTACCGGTTCCCATCATATCCACCAAGACAGAAACCGGTTCGGCAACACCGATGGCATAGGCCAATTGAACTTCGCATTTTTTCGCCAGTCGGGCCGCCACAATATTTTTGGCGATATGGCGGGCCATATAGGAGGCGCTGCGATCAACCTTGGAGGGGTCCTTACCCGAAAAGCAACCGCCGCCGTGACTTCCCTGACCGCCATAGGTGTCTACAATGATCTTCCGTCCGGTGAGGCCGCAATCGCCCATGGGGCCGCCGATAACAAACTTGCCTGTGGCGTTGATTAAAAAACGGGTTTGGTCATCAATTAATTCGGCAGGCAACACCGATTTGATCACCGATTCAATCACCGCCTCTTTCAACTGGTCATAACTGACATCCGGAGTGTGCTGCGCGGCAACGACAACGGTATCAATCCTTTTGGGATGGCTGTTTTCATATTCAATGGTCACCTGGGATTTTCCGTCGGGCCGCAAAAAATCCAGGGTTGTATCTTTACGGACAGCGGCTAGTTGGCGGCACAACTTATGGGCAAAGGTCACCGGCATGGGCATAAATTCCGGTGTTTCATCAGTGGCAAAACCAAACATCAGCCCCTGGTCACCGGCCCCCTGGTCTTTGAAAAGCCCTTCACCCGTGTTGACCCCTTGGGCGATATCGGCGGATTGGCGGTCGATGCTGGTCATGACCGCACAGGTTTGCCAGTCAAAGCCCATATCAGATGAATGGTAACCGATCTCGCGGATGGTTTCACGGACGATTTTGGGGATATCGGCATACCCGCTGGTAGTGATTTCACCGGCCACAATCGCCATCCCCGTAGTAACCAGGGTTTCACAGGCCACCCGACAGGCGGGATCCTGAGCCATAATCGCATCCAAGATCGAATCGGATATGGCATCGGCAACCTTATCGGGATGTCCTTCGGTGACCGATTCCGATGTAAATAAAAATTTTTCCTGAGTCATGTCGGCAACTCCAATCGGAACGTTTTTATAAGACGGCGTTTAGTTATTATAGAAATGAGTAGGTGTCAACGCACGTAATGATTGGTATTTTACCAGCAAGACAATTGACCCAACGGATTTGCAACCCTTTTAATTGACACTGTTTCGGGGTGATGCTAAATTGGGCCAAACTCATATGAATACGGTCCCTTACCGCTTTTGTAAAAATTGTGCGGTGGACTACAAAAATTACATCGCCGTGTTGCAGGGCGACGAGGAGACTGGTTGACTGCCTGGCGCTGTTGGATCGACTATCAGGGGGCCATTGACAATTTTCGTAAATCCAAGGAATTTATCCGGTTGTTAAACGAACAAAAATAAAAAACAGTCCGTTTCGTTTTGAAAGGAGTCCTATGTTTGGTATCGGCATGCCGGAGCTCATCATCATTCTGGTCATCATTTTGATTATTTTTGGCGCGGGAAAACTGCCGGAGATCGGTGGTGGTATGGGTAAAGCCATCAGCAGCTTCAAAAAAGGGGTGCTTGACGATGAAAAGGTAGCGCCCACGCCTGAAAAGATCGCCGATAAAGAAACCGAAGAGGGTGAAGACGATAAACCTGTTGATGGGTAGGAGTTTGATCCACTATTTTCAGCAAACGGATAAAACCTTCAGCACCCAAAGCGCCGGTCCAAATAATCTGACAGACTATCCAGGAGAGAGCGTTCCGAGCCGGTTACATTTTTTTCGCTTTGCAACTTTTCAATTTCCATCCGGGCGTCGGCGGGTGTTCGGCGGCTTTCGCCCCGATAATCCTTGAATGCTTCTTTGGATGATGCCGGGTTGACTTTTTTCATCCACCTTTCAAACAACGGTTGTAATGGGAGCGGCAAGGGCCAGGTGTTGCGAAGAAGCAGCCGCTGGGCCAGTTCGGTGTAGACCTTGTTTTGAAATCGATCGGTCAGTTCCAGCTGTTCCTCCGGATCGGCCCGAACAAAGCGCCAGCATAAATTTTCGTCATGCCTGGAGGGGAAACCGATCTCATACAAAGCGGCATCCGGGTCAAGGTCGGGCACAAACGGATAACGAAAACGGCGAAAATGATTGATGATCATTTTCAACTCGTTGGGATGATCCTGCAGCCATTGAAGATTTGTTTGTATCTGCGTTTGCCGTTTCGGATCAATTTTCTCCAAATAACGCTCCAAAGGTGGTAACAACAACCCTTGCCCACCATATTTTTTACGGATTACCCAACTCTTTTCATCCAAGGTATCTTCCGTCAACCCAACCAGTTCAGGCAGATCCAGCCGTAGCCAAAGCCCTTGGTTTTTATAAGGGATTGATTGACCCAAATAGAGCACCGGAGCCTGAAGATTGCTGCCAAACCCAAACTCGAGCAACAGCATGAGACCCCATAGGTGCTGACCCCAACGACTCTTAAACGCCACCGGAAGTTTTCCCATTCGATCTTCATCGGTTTTCTTCTCAAAATAGCCGCAGGCATAATCCCACATGGCGGTTTCCTTGGCCAATTGCCTGGCTAAGGCCACCGCGCTTTCCGTATCCGCCATGGCGTCATGGGCGGTCCCTGGAGCCAAATTGTTTGCCCGGTTGAGATCATCCAGCCGCAACGAGGCTTTTTTATCCCGCACCGGCCAATGGAGGCTATTGGGCTTGTAAAGCCAATAAAGAGCGGTGATGGGCAAAAGATCCATGCGGCGGCAGCCGTTGCTGTATTGATGGGTATAGGGCGGCAAGAGGTTACGGAAAAAAGCGAATCGTAAAAAGGCGTCGTCAAACCCCAAAGAATTGTAGCCCACACTGATGGTTCCCGGTTCGTTGACCAGCTGGTGGATCTTTTTGACGGCATCGTGCTCGACCATACCGTTTTGCATCTGATCCGGCGTCAGCCCGTGGGTCAAGATCGCCCTGGGCGACGGGATCACATCGGGTCTTAAACGGATATCGAAGCGATGTCGCTCCAACGGTTGTAGCAGCGCATCAGTGCGAATGGCGGCAAATTGTACCATCTGATCAAAGGTACAGTTGAGGCCGGTGGTCTCAAGATCGTAAAAGAGGTATGTCTGGAACGGCACAGGCCACTCTTTTTCTATTTTTTCCTTGTCTTCAGCTTGTCAGTTCAAGACATGTTCACCAACGTGCGTCCTTTGAGCCCTCCTTCTAAAATCGCGGAAATTTTGGGACTCAACTCCTCCAAAGTCACTTCCGTCACAATGTCCAAAAGATTCGGCTGTTTCCACGGCCCGGCCAGAAGTTCCCAAATTTTTCGCCGGGTCGGCATGGGGCAATTTTGTGATGAGATTCCGCATAACGTGACGCCACGTAGAATAAACGGAAAGACAGTGGTATCGAGCTTGTGGGAAGCAACATTCCCGCAACTGGCCACAACGGCCCACTCGTTGGCCGCCTTTAGCGCTGTTGCCAGATAGTTTCCACCGACCGTATCGACCACTCCAGCCCAGCGACCCTTTAAAAGCGGCCGACCGGAAGCGTCATTCAGCTCTTTGCGATCAATAATTTCGGCGGCCCTTAGAGATTTGAGAAATGCCGTGTCCGCGGTTTTGCCGGTCGCCGCCGCAACGGAGTACCCAATATGAGCCAAAATCCCCACAGCGATACTGCCGACGCCGCCGGTGGCGCCGGTAACCAGCACCGGCCCATCTTCGGGCTTCACATCCCCTTCCACCAATTTGAGAACCGACTGCCCTGCCGTAAACCCCGCTGTACCCAGGACCATGCTCTCTTTGAGCGACAGCCCGTTAGGCAAAGGCACCACCCAATCGGCCGGCACCCGAATATATTGACCAAACCCGCCGGAAGTGTTCATTCCCAAATCATAGCTGGTGACGATCACTTCGTCACCGGGCTTAAAATCGGGATCAGTGCTTTCGGCCACTGTTCCGGATGCATCAATCCCCGGGGTGTGGGGATAAGTGCGCGTGACCCCCCGATTGCCGATGGCCGACAAGGCATCCTTGTAGTTAAGAGAGGACCAGGCCACTTTGACCAAAACATCGCCGTTGGGTAGGGAGCTTATCGGTCGCTCCTTGATGGCCTGAAGAAACTTCCCTTCCTCGTTTTCACTAATCACCATAGCTTTAAAAGATTTTTCACTCATTTCGGTGCTCCTCTCTCGTTGGGTGGTCGCAGATGACAAGCGCCTGCGGCTGTGGTAATGCAAAGGGCTATGAACCGATTCAGTATATCATATCGCGTCAAACGCATCAAAGCGGAATTGGGTCATGTGCTGGTTCAGGATCGCGCCAATTTTTACCGTGATCTGAATCGTTTGCATAAAAAGCGCTCAAATGCAAGGATCGACGCACTGGATCGGATCGAAGCATCACTAAACCGGGCCATTGAAAGGAAAAGGACGCGTCTTCGCAACATCCCCAAACCCCGCTATCCACAATCGGAACTGCCGATATTGGCTAAAAAAGAGACAATTATTGAGGCCATCGCCGAAAATCGGGTGGTAATCATCGCCGGAGAGACCGGTTCCGGCAAAACCACTCAGATCCCAAAGTTTTGTATTGAAGCGGGACGCGGTCGCAAAGGCATCATCGGATGCACCCAGCCCCGCCGAATCGCTGCGATGACCGTGGCCCGCCGCATCGCCCACGAGCTGGGCTGCCCCCAAAACGGTCCGGTGGGGTATAAAATCCGGTTTGATGACAAAAGCGGGGCAAACGGTATCATCAAAATCATGACCGACGGCATCTTATTGGCCGAGACGCTGACCGATCGCTGGATGAACGCCTACGACACCCTGATCATTGACGAAGCGCACGAACGCAGCCTCAATATCGACTTTATTTTAGGGTTGCTGCGCGACTTGCTTTGCAAGCGGCGCGACCTGAAAGTCATCATCACTTCGGCCACCATCGATACGAAAAAGTTTGCCCAAGCCTTTGATAACGCACCGGTGATTGAGGTGTCGGGACGGCTTTATCCGGTGGAGACCCGCTATCAGCCACCGGATGAAGAGAACCCGGAAACCCTGGTGGAATTGGCCGGACGGGCGGTGGCCCGCCTTTTGCGGCAATCGGCGGGCGGCGATATGCTTGTTTTTATGCCCACGGAGCAGGATATCCGCGACAGCTGCGACTATTTAAAGAACAAGCATGGCTCCCGGATGGATATACTGCCGCTTTTCGGGCGTCTTGGCAGCGGAGATCAGGCCCGGGTTTTTAAACCCGGCGCCAAACGCAAAGTTATTGTGGCCACCAACATCGCCGAAACCTCCATTACCCTACCCGGTATCCGCTATGTGGTGGATACCGGGCTGGCGCGTATCGCCCGATATACTCCCCGCACCCGTACCACGGCCCTGCCGGTGGTGCCCATTTCCAGAAGCAGTGCCGATCAGCGCAAGGGCCGCTGCGGCCGGGTGACCGACGGCATCTGTGTCCGATTATATTCCCAAGAAGAGTATGAAGAACGGCCGCTTTACACACCCCCGGAAATTCTGCGGGCCAATCTGGCCGAAGTCATTTTGCGCATGATCTCCCTGCGGTTGGGCAAGATCACCCGGTTCCCCTTTATTGATGCGCCGGACCCCAAGAGTGTCAAAGACGGTATCGGCCTGCTGTTGGAGCTTGGCGCAATCCGTAAAAAGAACGGCGCCTATCAACTGACCTCCGGGGGCCGTTTGATGGCCCGGCTACCCATGGACCCCCGTTTGGCGCGCATGCTAATTGAAGCGTACCACCGCAAGGTGCTGCCGGAGATGACGGTTCTCGCCGCCGCGCTCAGCATTCAGGACCCCCGGGAAAGGCCTTTGGAAAAACAGGCCGAAGCGGACAGCGTCCAGGCTCAGTTCAACCATCCCGATTCCGATTTTTTGAGTCTGCTTCAAATATGGCGGAGCTACCAGCAACGCCTGGAAACGGCTGGTTCCCAAGGTCGGCTGCGCCGTTTTTGCCGTCAAAAATTTCTCTCTTTTCGCCGCATGCGTGAGTGGCGCGATATTCATCGGCAACTCTGCCGCATGTTAAACGACGCCGGGCTTACAGTAAAGCCGCTGCCGCCACCCGAAACCCTGATCCCTAAAAAAAACCAACGCTTTTCAAAGCATTACACCCAAATTCACAGCGCCATATTAAGCGGTTATCTCTCGAATATCGCTTGTAAAAAAGAGGGTCCCCATTACCTGGCCCCCCGGGACCGGGAGGTGATGCTCCATCCCGGATCGACGATCTTTAACAGCGCCGGACAATGGATTGTGGCTGCGGAAATGGTGCAGACCTCGCGCCTTTTCGCCCGCTGTGCGGCGACGGTTATGCCTGAATGGATTGAGGAAGTAGGCAAGGAACTCTGCAAAATCAATCATCTAAATCCCCATTGGGAACGGAACCGGGAAACGGCCATGGTATCGGAACAGGTTTCCCTCTATGGGCTCATGCTGGCGGCCAACCGCAAGGTTCCCTTGAGTCCCATCGATCCGGACAAAGCGGCCGAACTTTTTATTCAATGCGCTCTGGTGGAAGGTGATGTCAAAACAGCTCCGCCGTTTTTGCAGCATAACCTGGCCCTGATCGAGAAGATTCGAGAGATGGAAGATCGCCTGCGCCGCCGGGATCTTTTGGTGGAAGATCAAAAACAGTTTGATTTTTACCACCCAAAACTGCCCGATATCCGGGACCTGCCCGCGCTTACAAAATATCTTCGTCAAAAGGGCGACGATGCTTTTTTACGGATGAAACAGGCCGATTTAATGAACTACGACCCGGACGAGACCGAACTGGATCAATTTCCCGACCGGCTTCAACTGGGCGACTCCGCTTTCAACCTCTCCTACGATTACGCGCCTGGGCAAAAAAAGGATGGGATATCAGTCCAAATTCCGGTTGGCGCATCGCCCACCGTGCCTGCCGCGGACCTGGGCTGGGTGGTTCCCGGCCTGTTAAAAGAGAAGATCACCTGTTTAATCCGCACCCTGCCCAAAGCCTACCGCCACCGCCTGATGCCCATCGGACAGGTTGTGGATGATATTGTGGCCCACATGCCGCGTCAAAAAGAACCACTCTTAACAGCTCTCGGCCGATACATTCAAAAGCGGTTTCAGATTTCGATTCCGGCCAATCAGTGGCGGGTGGAACAGCTCCCCGAACATCTCAGGCTACGGCTGGTGATCACCGACCCCGACGGCAAAATCCTGAAAGAGAGTCGCGACCCGAATGTTTTAAATACACAAGGCCCATCTGCTGTTCTACCCGGTGATGCTGCCACGCTTCAAACCCAATGGGAACGAAAACGGATCACAGCGTGGGGTTTTGGCGCCCTTCCTGTGGAGGTGACCCTTGATCGCCCCAAAGGGCCAATTCGCGCGTGGCCCGCATTGGCTGTGCAATCAAAAAAGACCGAGCGCATTGACCTTAAACTCTTTTTCGACCGACAAAAGGCCCAAACCGCCCATTTAAAAGGGGTTACGGCTCTGGCGATAAAGACTCTGAAAAATGAGCGCGCCTTTTTAAAAAAGGCTTCCAAACTTAGCGCTGATGCGGCCACAGCCGCCGTGCACTTTGGAGGCGTCCGGAAAGTATCGGCATTGTTGCTCGAGCACATTTTTGATCTCTATTTTTCCAAAAATGTCCGTGATGCCGAAACCTTCTTCCGGATGGTGGCAAAGAGCCGGCCCCAATTGACGCCGACGCTTCAGCAATTGAAAAACGTCTGTGAACCGGTGTTGATTGAGTATAATACCTTACATCAATTATTCGCCGGTCTGGTTTTGCGATATCAGCGGGATCAGATGATCGGACCCTGGCTAACCGCCCGGATCCGGGAGATGAAGAAACTCGTTCCGGACGGCTTTATCGCGCTATACGCAATCGACCGCATGAGGCATCTGCCCCGCTATTTAAAAGCCATGGCCCTGCGCGCCGAGCGCGGTGCGCTCGATCTTTCCAAAGACCGACAGCGGGCCGCCCAACTCGCCCCTTTTGAAGCAGGATTGCGAAAACTGTTGGCATCGTTGATGCCCGCCACCACCGCTGCTAAACGACAGGTGCTGGAGGACTTTTTCTGGTTGACCGAAGAGTTCAAAGTGTCACTTTTCGCTCAGGAATTGAAAACCGCCGTACCGGTTTCGGCCAAACGGTTGCAACTGAAATTGACTGAAATCGAACAAATGGAGTAAAATGTGGCACATGTTTTGCAATCGTCAGCAACAGTGATGGCTACGTAATGAGGGAGCAACGAATGAGATTCATACTTTTAGGCCAATCCCACATCGCCATTTCCGCCATTGTGATGGGCGCCTGGCAGGCAGGCAAAGCGATGTGGACCCGCATTGACGACAACGCGATTCAAAAGGCGCTGGCGGCCGCCTTTGACAGCGGGATTACCACCTTTGACACCGCTCCCCTGTATGGCAACGGCCACTCGGAACAGATGGTGGCTAAAGCTTTGGGGTCCATGCGCCACGAGGTGGTTTACGCCACCAAAGTGTTTGCCGACAAATTGGCCAAGGAAGCGCTGATCAAATCGTGCCACCAGTCGTTACGGGATTTAAAAACCGATTATATTGATCTTTTTCAGATCCACTGGCCGGCCGGGAGCTTTAAAACCAAAAAGGTGCCTGTGAGCGAATCTTTGGAAGCCATGTTGCAGCTCAAAAAAGAGGGCAAGATCCGTGCTTTGGGCGTCTCCAACTTTTCAGCCGAGCAGCTCAAGGAGGCGTTGGCGTACGCTCCCATTGATTCTATTCAACCGCCCTATTCTCTTTTTTGGCGCCAGTTTGAAAGCGACGCCGCCAAAGTAAGCCAAAAAGAGGGGGTGACCACCTTGGCTTATTCTCCTCTGGCGCAAGGGGTCTTGACAGGCAAATTCGGCCCGGACCATCAGTTTGATAAAAAGGATCATCGTACCAAACTGCGGCTTTTTGATCCGGAGATACGGCCCACAGTTCAAACCGCCTTGGGCGAATTGAAACCCATTGCCGATAAATACGGCGCCACCTTGGGGCAATTGGCCTTGGCCTGGGTGCTCTCCCATCCCGACAGTTGCGCCATTGCCGGCGCCCGCAATGCCGAACAGGTGCGCCAAAATGCGGCGGCGGCTGAAATTAAGATAGAAGCTGAAGATCTGAAGGAGATGGATCAGATTAGTAAAACAGTGACCGATCGTCTGGATGATGACCCGGTGATGTGGGCTTTTTAATCCCGGATGAAGTTCGCAACGTAGATACTATGAAAGGATTAATTTTATAAAATATTGAACTGTAACCTGGAAACATAGTAATACAGGTAGAGACCTTTGCAGGACATCTGTTTTTGTTCACGTTCAAGGAAGGCGAAAAATGTAACCGTAGGAGCCAATTTCAAAACGATTTAGTAAACTCGGTATCGATACCCAATGTAGTGCCATGATCTTTGATAATTGACAAGAATTAAGCCCAAAAAGTGCCGGAAGTGATCAAATGTTCAAAAATAGCCGTTTTAAAGCGCACTTCTCCTATGGGGCTATCATTTAAGCCTTGAAAACGATAATTTTTCGACTGCCAGTCGCCCTTAGAGCAGCAGACGAAAGAGTTGGTTGACAGTAATGACGACGATCCCGAACATCAGATGCGTCATTACCTTGGCCGCTCCTTTCACCCGAACATTGCGCCCACCGTGATTATCCTTGAG
>Ga0209457_1000097_pt1 | contig 32307 bp, 27 predicted proteins | sample WorMetHEROISLAND_5_FD_187410 | JGI IMG/M metagenome (GOLD analysis project Ga0209457, IMG submission 187410) | Marine gutless worms symbiont microbial communities from Max Planck institute for Marine Microbiology, Germany - Olavius sp. 5 HERON... ... | reverse complement strand
ATTGAATATTGCATAGACCAATGATACCGTCATTATACTTGATTCAATTTCCGGAACCCGGATCTGAATGATAATGTATGGTTGATCCTTAATAATACAAAACAACACAGTGCATGATATGATTTAAATCCTTACTCATGTCCTCAACCGGGGTCCATCAGGGGTGAGAAGCCCTGTGGATGGGCTTTTACAATGAGTGTCTTATGCTGATCCGCATAACACGACATACGAAAACGCAAATGCGGAGATAACTCTTTATCATTATTTGGGTTAAAAAGACAATGGAACGATTTTCAGAGGCGTCTTATACGGACAGAAACAAACAATTCCGTAGTTTATGCGGATACATCTAATTATTGTTATGCCCTAAAACTAGTGAGAAAGGAATATCGATTATGTCAATAGAGTTTTTCTTAACATCATTGATCGTTGTGCTTCTTCCCGGGACAGGAGTTATTTACACGGTTTCCACGGGTCTAACTCAAGGTAGCAAATCTAGCATTTTCGCCGTAGCCGGGTGCACAATCGGAATTATTCCCCACCTGTGTGCAAGTATTTTTGGTGTTGCTGCAATTTTACACACTAGCGCGGTAGCGTTTCAGTTCTTTAAGTTCTTCGGTGTCTTGTACCTTGTATATTTAGCTTGGGTTACGTGGCGGGAATCAGGGTCAATTGAATTTGAACCAACAGATAAAAACATTGGTCATTTGAAAGTTTCGTTGAGAGGGTTTTTTATAAACATTTTAAATCCTAAACTTTCAATATTCTTTTTAGCTTTTTTGCCTCAATTTGTTGTACAGAACTCGATATCGCCATTAATTCAAATGGTAGGTCTAAGTGTTGTTTTTATGTTAATGACATTTGTGGTTTTCATTGGGTATGGGGTGCTTGCTAATCAAGTGCGGCATCTTGTTATTAGTTCTCCCAAGGTACTCCAAAACATTCAAAAGGTGTTTGCGGGTGCATTTTTAGGTCTTGGGTTAAAACTGGCTTTCACAGATCGTTGAATGCACATAGGCATAACAAGCGCATGCACTCGGATGTCAAAACCTCCGTTGCGCTCCGGTTTTGCCTCCGGTGATGCGAGGCGTTATGTGTTGAAGATACAAGGACAATAAATGCCTGTTAAAAAATTGAAACCAGAAATATTACCATCAGGGCTGTTTGAAGTGCCAATGCGTGGAGAACGATTGCAGGCGCGAAATTCTGTGCCCTTCCACCCTGTTTATAGGCAAAATGACAATATTTTGTATGAAGGAGACAGTATTGAATGGCTTAAATCCCTGCCAAGCGCAACTGTTGACCTTATTTTTGCTGATCCACCGTATAACATCAAGAAAGCTGATTGGGATAAATTTGAAAGCCAAGAAAAATACATTGATTGGTCAATGCAATGGATTAGCGAGGCATCCCGTGTTTTGAAAACCACGGGAACTCTCTATATTTGTGGTTTTTCTGAGATTTTAGCGGATTTGAAACACCCATCTATGAAGTACTTCAAGGGGTGCAAGTGGATAGTTTGGTATTAAAACTTTCGATAATTTTCTTATTCAAGATGCATGGGAATTTACAAAATAAGCACATAACAAAGCGCTGCACCGGACGGCAATTCCGCTGCGCTCCAAATTGCCGCCGGTGAGCTTAACGTTGGGCAGACAAAAAAGGAGGCAGAAGTGATTCGGTATGGCTTGGTTAAATCTTTTGTTTTAAAGGCAATTTCGCTAGGAGTTAAAGTTCCAGAAGGGCCCATTGATCGATATATTGAATTAACCCACCTAAAAGAATTGTTAGCGTTATTGAAAATAAATTGTGTTTTTGATGTCGGCGCCAATGAAGGGCAATTCGCAAGTGAATTAAGGGCAATTGGATATGATGATTATATCGTTTCTTTTGAGCCTGTCCAACATGTATTTGACACATTATCTCAGAAATTTAGCCAGGATCCAAAATGGAAGGGATTTCAAGTTGCACTTGGTAGTAAAAACGAAACCGCAAATATAAATGTACATGAAATGACAGTAATGTCTTCTTTGTTGGAATCGAAAGAACACTGTCAGCATACGAAGACTCAAACTATTGAGGTTAAACGTATAGATGAAATGCTCCCAACAATAGTAGAAGAAATACCTAACCCAAGGATATTCCTAAAAATGGATACACAGGGTTATGATTTGGAAGCATTTAAAGGGGCGCAGCAATGCCTAGGGTATATACAGGGACTTCAATCAGAGATTTCAGTGCAACCATTGTATAAAGGTATGCCGCATTATAATGAATCGCTCACCGTTTATGAGAAACATGGATTTGAGTTATTTAACATAAGTGTTGTAAATAGAATATCCAGCGGCGGCCTCTTAGAGTTGAACGCTTTTATGAAACGACGATCGGTCTCGAATTAAAATTGCCCAACAATCACATACACTCGGGCAGCAAAAAGCGCCGCTCGTTCCTCGCTCTGCTTTTTGCTGCCGGTGATGCGCGCCTTGGAACGTGACAGATGAACATATCCGCACTAATATTCCTATTCCGTAAGTGAACGCGCTTCGACGAAACGGCCACGTCGCCAGCTACACGCGCCAAGCTCCTCCTGTACTTCGTGACCTGCGTCGCGAAGCTCCGTGACGACATGACGGCAGCGGTGATTCACAAGCGTCTCTACGACTGGGGGTACGACGACATCGACGCGAATGGCATCAAACAATCGTTTGTAGTTGACCCAGACGTGCGCCCGTCCAAGGAGCGAGATGGCGCGTACGAAATCAACCCGGCGGCTGGTCAACGGATCACTGATGAGTTTGGACCGGCCAAGCTGTCCATCGCTGGCTGGCAGGCCCGATTCCTGCGCGTGCCTGTACTACTGTCCTTTGTCTGCCTCACAGTTGTGGCGACTGTAGGCACCTATCACCTCGCGACCCAACGGCAAGGGCCGCGGGATCTCTCTTGGGACGAATTCAGGACGCGTAGCGGTTTCGACAAGAAGAGCACGACCAGCCCCATACGTGCGAAGTTCTTTCTGTTCTACATTACCGAGTACGTCCGGTTACGCTACGACATGGAGCCTGCTGTCGTAAGCGACAGACTCTCGGACCTCGGGTTTACCAACTCACTGCCCGACGAGATCAAGGCGGCGTTCGACAAAGACACGGACATCATCGTTTCTGATCAACGTCCAGGAGCCTACCGTATCAATCCACGGTCTGTCCCCAAGTTCAACGTCCTCCTGGACATTCAGAAACCTACCAAGGAGCATCTCACGCTGGCTTGGCTCGGACGCCATGTTCCCGTCAGCGCGTGGATTGTCGTCGCCACGGCCATCGTGGCCGTGGCCTCTGCCGCGTTCGGGATTGGAACGCTCATGGGGTTCCTGAGGGGAAGGTCATAGGAGACGAACCTATCTGGAGACCTTTCCTTGATCAAGGCTACGATACTGCTTTTAAAAAGGCAATCACAGAGACCTGCCCTTTATAAGTTGAGACCTTTGCAGGACATCTATTTTTGTTCACGTTCAAGGAAGGCGAAAAATTTAACCGGATGAATATATTGAATATTTCGAGAATTACATTTTGAGCCGGACGCCGAAATTGGGCCAGAAGGGGTATTCTGCAAAGGTCTCAAGTTCTCTTTGCCAAGGATGAGATGAATACGCCTACCCCCGCCGCTTCGCAGTACGCTTCTTTGAACGGAGGGGCGTCGAAGCCGGGTATCCTGAAACCGGCGGTCGTTACCCAAACGTCTCCGCACATACATCACTCAAGTAGGCCAGGTTCTCACAGACGTTGATGCCATTGGCCTTCATGGCCGCCACTTTACTCTGGCCGGTGCCGCTGCCGCCGCTGATGATGGCGCCGGCGTGGCCCATGCGTCGTCCCGGAGGGGCCGTCAGGCCCGCAATAAATCCCACCACCGGCTTGGTGACGTTGGCCTTGACATAATCGGCCGCTTTCTCTTCGGCGTCACCGCCGATCTCGCCGATCATGACGATCCCTTCGGTGGCGTCGTCGGCCTGAAAACGTTCCAGGCAGTCGATGAAGTTGGTGCCGTTGACCGGATCACCGCCGATCCCGATACAGGTTGTCTGACCCAAACCGGTCGTCGTGAGCGCATGGACCGCTTCATAGGTGAGGGTCCCGGAGCGGGAAACCACACCGACCTTACCGGGCTTGTGAATGACACCGGGCATGATCCCGATCTTGCATTCGTCGGGGGTAATGATGCCGGGGCAGTTGGGGCCGATGAGGCGCACCGGTTTGTCCTTGATATAATTTTTAACTTTCATCATGTCCATCACCGGTATCCCTTCGGTAATGCAGACAATCAACTGAACTTCGGCGTCGGCCGCTTCCATGATGGCGTCGGCGGCAAAGGGTGGCGGTACGAAAAGCATGCTGGCGTCAGCGCCGGTGGCTTTAACAGCTTCGGCCGCCGTATTAAAAACGGGGACAGCATCCATTTTCCGGCCACCCTTGCCGGGGGTTACCCCGGCCACCACCCGGGTGCCGTAATCTGCACACGCGCGGGTATGGAACCGGCCCTCTTTTCCGGTAATCCCCTGCACCAACAATTTGGTATCTTTATTGACGAGTATACTCACGATTTAGCCCCTTACGCTTTATGGTGTCAGTTACCGGATCGCTTCCTTCAATTTCCCGGCGGCGTCCTTAAGGTCTTTGGCATTGATCAGATCCAGGCCCGAGTCCGCGAGGATCTTGCGGCCTTCCGCCAGGTTGGTACCTTCCATGCGGATGATTACCGGCACACGTAGGCCCACCTTTTCGGCAGCCTGGACGACACCATTGGCCAAGCGGTCGCAACGCAGGATCCCACCGAAGATGTTGATGAGGATCGCCTTAACATTTTCGTCGCTTTGGAGGATGCGAAACCCGTTTTCGATCTGCTCGGCACTGGCGCCGCCCCCCACGTCGAGGAAGTTGACCGGCTTGCCGCCGGCATACTTAATGCAGTCCATGGTGGCCATGGCCAGTCCGGCCCCGTTCACCATATTGCCCACATTGCCGCCTTCGCCCAAATGGATGTAGTTCAGACCGTGGCTGCCGGCTTCCACCTCGGTAGGGTCTTCTTCGTCCAGATCGCGGTACGCCTGAACATCGGGATGGCGGTAAAGGGCGTTATCGTCGAAATCCATCTTGCCGTCCAAGGCGATGACATCGTCTTCGGCGGTGATGATCAACGGATTGATTTCAACCAAAGAGCAATCATATGTAACGGCGAGAAGATACAAGTTTTTCAACAGGACGGTAAACGGTTTGATCGATGCTTTGGCCATGTTGAGTCCAAAGGCCGCCTGCCGTAGATGGTACCCCTGAATGCCGACATTGGGGTCGATATAGACCCTGATAATTTTTTCGGGTGTTTTTTCGGCCACATCTTCAATGTCCATACCGCCCGCTTCGGAAGCCATGATGATCATCTTGGCAGTGGCGCGGTCCGGCAGGATGCTCAGGTAAAGTTCCTTGGCGATGTTGAGCCCCTGCTCGATGAGCAGTTTCTTCACCAGTTTGCCGCCCGGACCGGTCTGTTTGGTCACCAGGTTCATCCCGAGAATCCCGTTGGCATATTCAGCGAACTCGTCCGCATTTCTGGCTACTTTCACACCACCGCCCAGACCGCGGCCGCCGGCGTGGATCTGAGCCTTTACAACCACAGGATAGGCGCCCAGTTTTGCGGCCGCCGCTTTGGCTTCGTCCACGGTAAAGGCGACGCGCCCTTCAGGAACCGCCACACCGTTCTTGCGAAACAATTCTTTGGCTTGATATTCATGTATTTTCATGCTGTTGATATCCTCATGCTTTAAAGCATTGATAAACTCGTAAAAATACGTTGATGGCTCAGTTAAAAGAGTCGAATACAAGGCATTGTCTTTTTTCAGGGCCAGGCATTATACCGAAAGTGAGAAAAGACAATAACGCCGTAGTCGGGATTTTTTACAACACCATCATTCGATTACGCAAAGAACGGCATCCTTGGCGACAGTATCGCCGCTGTCAAAGTTAATGGCCTTGACCGTCCCGGAAACCGGAGCCGGCAGTGCGTTTTCCATCTTCATCGCTTCCAGCACCACAATGGTTTCGCCTTCTTCGATACTGTCACCAACGTTTTTGGCAAAAGAGACAATCATCCCCGGCATGGGCGCCGTCACAGGCGTACCAGCAACATCCGCCGCGGGCGCCGCCGGAGCCGGTTTTTCTTCGGTTGCCGGCGCCGGCGCCGCCGGAGCAGGGGCCGGAGCCGCTGCAGGGGCCGCCACGGCGACAGGCATGGCAGCCTGTGCGCCTGCTTGAATCTGCTGAGCATAGGCGCTCAGAGGCAACCCGCCCACCTCATCGACACCGACTTCAAAGGCTTCACCTTCCACAAAGACGTTAAATGTGCGCAAATTTTCGCTTTTTTCAGGCAACGTTTTGTCCGGTTTTTCGATCAGCTCGCCCGCTTTGGCTTTCTTTAAGATCTCGTCCATCTTTTTGACATCATCCATTGTGCGCGGCATCACCTCTTGCGGCGGGGTCTCCTTGCCGTATTTCCATTTGAGAAACTTTTTCCCCGTTACGGGGTAGATGGCGTAAAGCACCAGATCGTCTATATCCACGGCCAGATCGCCGATCTCTTCCTTGGCTTTCTCCAATTCCGGCTCCAGCACCTCGGCCGGACGGCAGGTGATGGGCTCTTCGCCCCTGGGATACCCCTTGAGGGCCTTTTTTTGCACTTCCGGATCAATGGGAACTGCGGTTTTACCGTAAAGACCGTAGCAGAGGTCTTTCACTTGGGCGGTGATCATCTTGTACCGTTCATCGGGTGTGTCGTGCAACACATTGTTAACCGTCTGAACACCCACAATCTGGCTGGTGGGCGTGACCAACGGTATCTGCCCAAGCTCTTTCCGGACCCGGGGCAGCTCTTTGTATACTTCACCGATTTTATCCAGCGCATCCATCTCACGCAACTGATTGACCAGGTTGGAGAGCATGCCGCCCGGGGTTTGGTGCAGCAGTACATTAATATCGATGAGCGAGGTTTTGGAGTCGTCAAGCAGGTGTTTGTATTTGGGCATTACCTCTTTTTCCAAAATCTCGTTGATTGCAGCCAGCTTATGGATATCAAAACCGGTGTCACGGCTGGTACCCAAAAGAGTCATCACCAGAGGCTCCACCGCTGCATGGGAGGTGCGGTAAGCGTAGGGCGTCATGACTGTATCAATTATGTCGACACCCGCTTCGACAGCCTTAAGGTGCGTCATGGGGCTCATCCCCGAAGTAAAATGGCTGTGCAGATGGATAGGGATGTTACAGTTTTCCTTGAGCGCCTTAACAATCTCATAGGCGTCATAAGGGGACATCAACCCGGCCATATCCTTAACGCAGATGGAATCGGCGCCCATCTCTTCCAGGTCTTTACCCTTGTTGATGTAATAATCCGGATTATAGACCTCGCCTCCCAGGCGCGGTTGGGTTAAAGTATAGCAGATACAACCCTGGAAGTGGCGGCCATACTCCTTGATTTTAGGCACAACGGTCTGGAAGTTGCGGTAATCGTTCAAGGCGTCAAAGGTCCGGAAAATGTCCATACCGTTTTCGCAGGCACGGTCCATAAAAGCCTCGGCCACATCATCAGCGTAGTTACGGTAACCCACCAGGTTCTGGGCGCGCAGCAGCATGGAAAAGGGCGTCTTTTTAAAGTAACGTTTGAGCGTCCGGATCCGTTCCCACGGATCTTCATTTAAAAAACGATGCATGGTGTCAAAAGTGGCGCCGCCCCAGGTCTCCACCGCCCAGAAACCCACTTCGTCCATCAGCTCCGCTACCGGAATCATATCTTCCGTGCGGCCACGAGTGGCAAAAAGGCTCTGATGCCCATCGCGCAAGCTTAAGTCCATGACCCTGATCGGGTTCTCCGCTTGGGGCCGATCCGCTTCATAATTCATTGAAGTCATTTTTACTTGATCGTGGTCACTCATTGATCGCTCTCCCTTTCATAATATTTTGGCATGAACACCTTTTTAGAATAATTATTCAGTATATCTCTTTCGCCCGATTAGCGGGTCTTAAAACCGTGAAACCCCTTTAATTGCATCAAGCTGCGGTTTTGCATCATGGTTTGACGGCTGTTTGCGGCCCAAGTAGAGACCGGCCGTCTTTCCGGCAGCTCAGGCGGCGGTGTCAGCAGCGCCTCCTGTTCACTCCGGATGTGATACAGCACGGCGCTCATGGCAGCCGTTAGCTTCTTTTTATCTTTCAAGGACATGGGGACTCCTTAAAATCGTGGGTCGGTTATCATGCGATCCTAAATCCACCTGAAGGCCTAAACGGGAATATTGCCATGTTTTTTCATGGGCCGTAGTTCCCGCTTGCTGCTCATCACTTCCAGGGCGTCAATCAACCGGGCGCGGGTTTCGGCCGGATCAATGACGGCATCCACAAACCCGCGGCCGGCAGCGCAATAAGGATTGGAGAAGAGGTCTTCGTACGCTTGTATTTTCTCCTCGCGTTTTGCTTTGGGATCATCGGACGCCTTAATCTCTTTGCGGTGAATAATATTGGCCGCCCCTTCAGCACCCATCACGGCGATTTGCGCCGTGGGCCAGGCCAGGGCGTAATCAGCGCCCAGGTCCTTGGAACACATGGCCAAATAGGAGCCGCCGTAATCCTTGCGGGTCACCAACAGTAACTTGGGCACCGTTGCTTCGGAATAGCACCAGAGCAGTTTGGCGCCATGACGGATAATACCGCCCCACTCCTGCTGGCTGCCAGGCAGGTATCCGGGTACGTCGGCGATAGTCAACAGCGGAATGTTAAAGGCGTCACAGCAACGGATAAAACGGGTCGCCTTGTCGGAGGCGTCAATATCGAGGCAGCCGGCCTTTACATTGGGTTGATTGGCGATAATCCCCACTGACCGGCCGTTTAAGCGCGCCAGACAGGTGATTATATTGGTGGCAAAATATTTGTGCGGCTCAAAAAAGGCGCCGTCGTCCACGATGGCTCGAATCACATCGTACATGTCGTACGATTGGTTCGGGTTGTCGGGAATAATGGTTTGCAAATCCGGGCAAAGGCGTGTGGGAAGGTCCCGGGTCTCAACTATCGGCGGCTCTTCCATGTTGTTGCCAGGCAAAAAGGAGAGCAGCTGTTTAATCCGGCTGATGGCGTCCTCGTCGTTTTCACAGGCAAACTGAGCCACGCCGCTCTTTTCGTTATGGGCCATGGCGCCGCCCAAATCCTCGAAGGAGATTTCCTCCCCGGTCACCGCCTTGATCACATTGGGGCCGGTAATAAACATATAACTGGTATTTTTGACCATAAAAACATAATCGGTCATCGCAGGTGAATAGACCGCCCCGCCCGCAGTGGGTCCCATGATGGCCGAAATCTGGGGGATCACGCCCGAAGCGTTGGCATTGCGGAAAAAGATTTGACCAAATCCGGACAAGGCGTCCACCCCTTCCTGAATACGGGCGCCCCCTGAATCGTTAAACCCCACAAAAGGCACCCCGGCCTTTAAGGCCATATCCATCACCTTGCAGATTTTCTTGGCGTGCATCTCGCCCAAACTGCCGGCGCGGCTGGTAAAATCCTGGGAAAAGGCGAATACGGAACGGCCATCAACCAAGCCATGTCCGGTGATAACCCCATCGGACGGAATAACAACATCGTCCATACCGAAATTGACACAGCGGTGAGTGACAAACATGTCAATTTCTCGAAAAGTGCCTTTGTCAAACAGGTGATTGAGCCGCTCACGGGCCGTCAAGCGGCCCTTCTCCTTAATCTTGGCGACGGCTTTTTCGCCGCCCATTTGCCGGACCTTTGCCTCGCGTGCTTTTAGATCATTTAACTTCTCCTCCACAACACCCATGGCCAATTTCCTTTCCCATGACATTGATGTATTCAAAGGGTTTTCGCGCATTTTTAAATGCAGCGAGTGCTTATTAATTTTCTGCGCCCAAATAAAAAATTAAATCTTAATTGAACTGTCTTTGTCAAGCAAAATCTGGGGCCCAAGATCCGTGATGAATCATACGGAAAGTAGTCCAAAAGGCTGAATCCAACCTGCATTCCAGGTTATTTTTCATGAAATAATCCCCACAGCCTGGGAAGCGGGAATTAGGAGAACGTTCTCTTTAAGCTGGGGAATTGCTTTGCTGAGCACTTGCCAGGTAATTTGATAGGGGTGACCGATACCAATGGCAAGACTGTGGCGTTGGGCTGTTTTCTGCAATAATTTTATTTGCTTTTCAATAAACTGCCTGTTGGGGTGATGATCTAAAAAGATTTGGCGTTGGCCGAAAGGCACCTGGTAAAGCCGCGCTGCCTCCCTGGCAACGGAGTCACCGGATGTTAGGCTGTCGATAAAAAAGAGATCTTGGCGTTTTAATTCACTAAAGACCTGACTCATTACAACCGACCGGCTGGTAAACCGTGAACCCATATGGTTATTAACCCCCACGGCGCCTGGTATCGCGGCCAAATCCTTGCGTAACTGATCAATCAACACATCCGGCGTCATACTCGTTAAAAGAGCGCCAAGGCCGGGATTGACGGAAGGGTACTCTTGCGGCTCCATGGGCAAATGCACCATCACTTCCCACTTTTTAGCCCGCGCCGCTTCCACCACATGGCGGGTATAAGGCAAATGGGGCAATATCGAGAAGGTCAACGGCCCCGGTAAGTCGAGAAATTTTTCGGCCATCCCCCTGTCATGCCCCAAATCATCGATAATGATGGCAATCCGTGGCAGCGTGTCGGGCGCCGGTGGTATGACCGGAGCGGTTTCAATCTCGATTACCGGCTTTTTTCCCGGATAAATCTCATAGGGCGGGACAGGTGGTAATTCAGGTTGAGACGGCTGCAGCGCTTTGGCGAAGGCTCTTTTTTTAACCGTTTGCTCCGGTTTGTCTGATTCTGTCCGTGGCTGGGTTTGCACCCATTTTTTTTCCCACACGCCGTGAAAGAAAAGAGCGTAAAAAACCGCGCCTAGAGCCATAAAGAACAGTGCCCGGACCGCTTTGGGCAACCAACTTCTTACACCCCTCTTTTTTTTACGCCGTGGACGTTTTCTTTTGTTGCGAGTTGTGACCATTGACTTAAAAATAACGACCCGCAAGCAGCGCTCCGCCGGTGGGTCGTCCAAATAATGCCTTTTAAAATATCAGGAATGACGCAATAAATTATACCCCATTAAAATCTCCAGCGCCCGGGTAACCTGATTGTCCGCGTTTAATCTTTCCACGGATAACACCCCGCCGCTTACCGGTTCATCATCGTTTCCCTTTTTATCGGACTTTTCCGGAGTTTTACCAGGCTCATCCTCAGGCCCCAGATGGTTTTCCAGGTCTTTTTCTGTAAGGCGCTGTATCTTCTTTTCCGACGGGTTTGGCCCGGTGTCGGCATCAACCGGTTCAATGACAATATCCGGTTCAATCCCTTTGGCTTGGATTGATTCACCGTTGGGGGTGTAGTAGCGGGCGATGGTCAGTTTGAGGCCATAACCATCCCGCAAATTGGCTACATTTTGCACCGATCCCTTGCCAAATGAGACGGTCCCTAATATCAGCGCCCGCTTCTGGTCTTTTAGCGCACCTGCCACAATTTCCGATGCGCTGGCGCTGCCGCCGTTAATCAATACCACCATGGGGTAATGCCGGTCCTGAGACTGTTTTTTAGCGTTATACTCTTTTTCACTCTGGGGCAAGCGTCCTTTCATGGAAACAATCACACCCTCTTCCAAAAAAAGATCGGCCACTTTCACCGATTGATCCAGCAAACCGCCGGGATTGTCCCTCAAATCTAAGATCAAACCCTTTACCGGGGTATCCCCGGATTCCACCACAGCCAGTTCCTTAGCCAAACTGGCGGCCGTATCGTCATTGAAATTGGTGATGCGTATATACCCATACCCAGGCTGCAAAACAGCCGAACGAACACTGACAAGGGGAATCGTATCCCGCACGATCTCAATCTCCAGCGGCTCTTCCGAGACTTGACGCAACACCGTTATGGTGACCGTTGATCCTCTGGGGCCGCGAATCATCTTCACCGCGTTACGCAGATCTTTTACCGCCACATCATCCACCCTGATGATCCGGTCGCCGGCTTTAACGCCGGCCCGATGGGCCGGTGTGTCGTCAATTGGGGCAATCACGGTTACAAACTGATCCTTCATGGAGATCTGGATTCCGACACCGGAAAACTCACCCCGGGTATCTATCTGCAACTCTTCCAGTTCGTCGGGTGTCAAGAGGCCGGAATGAGGATCAAGCCCTTTTACCATTCCATCAATGGCATTTTCGATCAGCTTTTGGGTGGTAATTTCATCAATGTAATTTTTTTCCACCATTTCCAACACATCGGAAAAAAGCTTAAGGCTCGGGTACGTCTCTTTGGCGTCGGCCGTGGGAAAGTGGCGCTGACCGATACCAAAACCCACTGCGGTAACAACGAGAGGCGCCGCGACCATTAACAGCGGTTTGATCCAACCGGAACGTTTTTTCATCAATGGCTCCTTATTTGTATCCATACTGAGACCTTTGCAGGACATCTATTTTTGTTCACGTTCAAGGAAGGCGCAAAATGGAACCGGAGGAATATAGTGAATATTTCGAGGATACCATTTTGAGCCGGACGCCGAAATCGGGCCAAAAGGGATGTTATGCAAAGGTCTCATACTCATATCGTCCGTCCATAAAGAGCGTTGCTTGGCCATTGGTATCCCTGGTTATAGCCGGTATTTTTATTTTACTTAAATAATGTAACCCTTATAATCCCGTTACGCAACTTTTTCCATTACGGATATGGCAATCTCGAAATGATGGTGTTAATAAATGGGACGCAAAAAACGCTTATTGATTCAATAACTGATGATTATGTTAAAAAAACTGCCCCTGTTATTCCTTTTAAGCGCCGTCCTGCTGGTGGCCGCGGGCGCCCTTTTTCACCACTTTTTTATTCAGTCTGTCGACACACCGACCGGCTCCAGCGTCAGTGTGCATGACCTGGAGATCACCCCCGGTATGACCCTTACGCAAGTCGCGCAGGTTTTAGCCGACAGGGGATTGATCCATTCGGCGTTTACATTCAGGGTATTGGCGCGATTACAAAACCAAGATGAACATATCCAGGCGGGTGAATACCGTCTGCGCACCGACATGACGCATCGGGAGATGCTGGCGGTTCTGACCCAGGGCAAGGTGACACTCAAGCGCATCTCCATCCCTGAAGGATTTACCCTCAAACAGATTGCCGCGGCGGTTGAAGCAGCCAACCTCGTGAATAGTACAGCATTTAAAAAAGCGGCTACCGATCCTGATATTTTAGCGCAATATCAAATCCCGAACAGCACCGCCGAAGGGTACCTCTATCCTGAAACCTACTTCTTTGCCCCCAAAACATCCGCCGAGGCTGTGGTAAACGCCATGCTGATGCTTTTTGAATCTGTTTTTACGGACGACATGAAAAAACGGGCGCAGGAAATGGGCTTTTCACGCCACGCCGTGGTGACGTTGGCTTCTATTGTAGAAAAAGAAGCGGGTAATTCTGAAGAATACCCAATCATTGCATCGGTTTTTCACAACCGCCTCAAAAAGGGAATGCGTTTAGAGAGCGATCCCACCGTCATCTATGGTGTCGGTGACGATTTTGACGGCAACATTACCCGCAAACATTTAACCACGCCCACCCCTTACAATACATATACCATTTCCGGTATACCGCCCGGCCCCATTGCCAGTCCGAGCAAAGGGGCCCTTGGTGCGGTGTTGCACCCGGCCGATACGGACTATTTCTATTTTGTCTCTAAAAACAACGGCTTTCATCATTTTTCAAAAACCTATGCCGAGCATCGTCGCATGGTAAGAAAGTATCAGCTTCATTAGTCCCGGATTATTTGTCTTGCGAAATAGGGAACAGATTGGTATTAAATAGAGGTTAAACCCCGGGGTTAAGGGGTCTTTTAACCATAAAATCGTTTTCATGAGGTTACCAATGTCGCCGTAACGGCAAAACATTCATCAACAAAGGAGGTTTCACAAATGGCGTATGATGCTGTAAACATGGCAGATTGGCAGATTTCCGAGGCTGCCGAAGAAAACATGCCGACCCCTGGCGAGTGGCGCGAAAAACTCGGCTTGGAACCCGATGAGATGTTGCCAATGGGCCGTTTGGCCAAAGTTGATTTTCTCAAGGTAATTGATCGTCTGAAAGACAAACCCGATGGAAAGTACATCGAGGTGACCGCCATTACCCCCACCCCGCTGGGTGAAGGCAAGAGCACCACCTCCTGCGGTTTGATGGAAGGTCTTGGCAAGCGCGGGAAAAATGTGGGCGGCGCCCTGCGTCAACCCTCGGGTGGACCCACGATGAATGTCAAAGGCACCGCCGCCGGCGGTGGGAACTCGCTGCTGATCCCCATGACCGAGTTCTCCCTGGGTCTCACCGGCGACATCAACGACATCATGAACGCCCACAACCTCGGTATGGTGGCTATGACTGCGCGTATGCAGCACGAGCGCAACTACAACGATGAGCAGTTGGCTCGGCTGACCGGCATGCCCCGGCTGGACATTGACCCCACCCGGGTGGAGTTCGGCTGGATCATCGACTTCTGCGCCCAGGCCCTCAGAAACATCATTATCGGTATCGGCGGGCGCTACGACGGCTATACCATGCAGTCCAAATTCGGCATCGCCGTAGGCTCCGAGCTGATGGCGATCCTCTCCGTGGCCACTGACCTGGCCGATCTGAAAGAGCGCATTAACAACATCACCTTAGCCTTTGATAAACGGGGCAAACCGGTCACCTGTCGTGATTTGGAAGTGGGCAACGCCATGACCGCCTTCATGCGCAACACCGTCAACCCCACCCTGATGTGCACCGCTGAGTATAATCCCTGCTTTGTCCATGCCGGTCCGTTCGCCAACATCGCCGTAGGTCAGTCTTCGATTATCGCCGATCGTGTCGGTCTGAAACTTTTTGACTACCATATTACCGAATCGGGATTCGGGGCGGATATCGGCTTTGAAAAATTCTGGAACGTCAAGAGCCGCTTCTCGGGCCTCAAGCCCCACGTATCGGTGCTGACCACCACGATCCGCGCCTTAAAGAGCCACGGCGGCGGACCCAAGGTGACCCCGGGTATCGCCATGCCGGCAGAGTACACCCGGGAAAATGTGGGCATGGTTGAAAAGGGCTGCGTCAACATGGTGCACCACATTAACACCATCCGCAAAGCCGGCATCAATCCGGTGGTCTGTATCAACCGCTTCTACACCGACACTGATGCCGAGTGCCAAGCCGTACGCGAGGCCGCCAAGGCGGCCGGCGCCCGTTGCGCCGAGTCCAAACACTGGGAAATGGGCGGTGACGGCGCCCTGGAATTTGCCGATGCTGTTATCGATGCCTGTGAAGAGGAAAATGAATTCAAGTTCCTCTATCCGCTGGAGATGAAGCTGCGCGACCGCGTCGACATTATCGCCCGTGAGGTGTACGGCGCCGATGGTGTGGATTGGGCTCCCGAAGCCAATGCCAAGGCCAAGATGCTCGAAGACGATCCAAAGTACGCCGACTTCGCCACCATGATGGTGAAAACGCATCTGAGTCTCTCCCACGATCCCACCAAAAAGGGCGCGCCCAAGGGCTGGCGTCTGCCGGTGCGCGACGTGCTGATTTACTCCGGCGCCAAGTTCCTCTGCCCCTGCGCCGGAACCATCAGCCTGATGCCGGGAACCGGTTCCGATCCGGCCTTTCGCCGTATTGATGTGGATCCGACCAATGGTAAGGTAACGGGTCTGTTCTAAGAAACGGGTTCGTTTTGTCATATGTAAACCAAGGCTCGTGAGTTTCTCACGGGCCTTTATAATTTGAGGCGGCCATGCAACTGGAAAATACGGCGGCCCTTGTATTAGGCGCGGTAAAAGGCATCGGCAAGGCCATCGCCCTCGATTTGGCCAAAAGCAACGTCAAAGTGGCGGTGACGCATTTTGACTGGCCTGAAGCATTGCCCGACCTGAAAAGTGACCTGGCCGCCATCGGCGCCGAGCACGAGATCATTCAGGTAGATCTTTGCCAAACCGACGCCATTAAGGCCCTGATTGATCGGGTCGTTGAACGGTTTGGCCGTCTCGATATCTTGATCAATAACATTGAGCGGGGCGGCTGGCCCGTGGTGCATGGGCCATACGTACAGGATCAATGGGATCTGGAGATGGCCACCACGTTACGGGCCAAATGGTGGGTCTTTGACACGGCCTTGCCGTATCTTAAAGCGTCGGGTGATGGTGCGGTGATCAATTTCTCTTCCATCGCCGGCATTGTCGGTCGATCCGGACCGGCCAGCCTCGTGTTTAACGACGGTTACGCCGCCGCCAACCGGGCGGTATCGTCGTTTACGGAAAACTGGGCGCGTCTGGCGGCCCCTGAAGTGCGGGTAAACGAGATCATGCTGGGTCTTTTTGAAACCCGTCATGGCGCCCAAACCCGCGGCTGGGATCTTTTAAGTGACGCCCGGAAAGAGGCGCTGCTAAAGCACACCCTACTCAATCGGTTGGGCCATAGGGATGATGCGGTCGCCGCCGTGCGGTTTCTCTTGGCCGGCGCCCCTTATATGACCGGGGCGCGCCTTCGGCTGGACGGTGGGTACGTATTAGGCGGCGAACCGGTGACGCCCATGCCTGCTGGTGTTGTTTAAATAAAGTAAGATCACGAATGTGCGCAACAGCGCGACCGCCGTTTGCAACCATCTGTCCCCTCCCCCCGGGCCTACCGCAACCGGATGTTTTTGCCCTGGACATTCCAGATGGTCAGCAAAATCCACTCAAAGCCGAAAAGCAACAGCGCCTTATCATCACGCCGGACTTTTTTAAGACGTTCCTTTCCGACTCGGAATCGCTTTAAAAATGAGCTTTCAAAGATAAATGTTTTCAAGGCGTCGATGTTGTAGGCGGCCATAAAGGCCATCTTGGCTTTCGGGTCGTGGGGCCAGGGGGCTGTCCACGGGTTTAGCCGGCAACGACGCCGGATGTCGGCCCAGCGCCGGGTCATGGCGTGGTGGGTTTTGGCAGCCTGGTCAATGATCCACTGGTCTATGGTTAAAGACCGCTTTTCATGTCGGCCCATGCAAAAAGCAGGCGGCCGGAAAAAGTAGACAGGCGTTGTCTTTCCCGCGGCGGCATCGTAGGATTGGCCGTGATCAATAGGAAAGGTGCGGCAGGTATCGGGCCGATCCGGATACACCGTGCAGCCCGTCATTGTTAAAAACGGACAGGTGCGCTCTTCGTTTGGCGTCATTTTGAGCAGCACTTCGGGAAAATGCTGACCCGCGCGCAGCACGATATCCACATAGCGGTCTAAAAATTGGCCGGAGGATATTCCCAACCTGTTTTTCAACCGCAGCACATCATAGGGGTACAAAAACAGGTTGAGATTGCGGCAGCAAAGGTTAAAACAGCTTAGGGTCGCATGGCACCGAAAGTTGAAATTGTCGCCAGGGCCGATCCGTCGGCCAAGATCGGCCTTTTTTTGATCAGGGTCATGGATTTTCATCGGTTGCCGCTTCCTTAAACGCCATGATGATCTCCGCTATGGTCAGTCGGATTTTGGCCTGATGATGCAACTGTTCCCGCAGCGTTTTTTCCAAAAGCGCCAACTTCCGGTAAAGCCCGGTACGGTCCAGCAGCGGCACGATCTTGACGGTACTTTGATAAAAGGCGTCGCAACCGGGGCCCTCCCGGTTGGACAAGGTGTAGGGAATCCCGTGCAGTCGGCAGATCATCGGCCGATGGGCGTATACCAGACAGCGGCCGCCCCGGTTTAACGGGCACATTTTACGGAAACGTTTACCCAAAGCGCCGTTGGACTGAGCGCGGATATACGCTTTGGCCCGTCTATAAATTTCTTCACGTGTGATGTTGTCCAATTGCTGTAGTTTTTGGGTCAGGTAAAAAAATTCCAACAAAGTGTGATGATAAAAAAGGGTTTTGCAACAATTTTCAGCGCAGCCGCGGCAGACAAAATCATGCTCTTTGGCCGCGGCGCCGTAGGCCGCATCCATTTTTGCAAAAAGCTGTTCCAGCTTTTTAAAAAACGGCTCAATGACGGCGTCATTGGCTGACAGCAATGGCAAATGCATCAGATCACCGGAACGGGAAAAAAGAGGCGGCTGTAAAGATCCAAGGCCTGGCGGTCGGTCAGGCTGGCGATAAAGTCGCACACACAGCGTTCGTGGGCCGTCCGGCCGCCTTGGCTGCAGCCACCCAGTTCCAGTTTGGCCATCTCTTTTAACAGGCTTTCCCGGTCTTTCAGAAAATAGGTGTACAGCTCGGTTAGAATTTTCCTTGATTTTTCAAATTCGCTGTGCACTTGATCTGAACGGTAGACATGATCGTACAAAAATTGCCGCAGCGCGGTCATGGCGTCAAACACCTTGTCGGTCATATCCAGCGTCAGCTCGCCGTTTTTGGGGGTTGAGGTGAAGATCAGATCGTGAATCATGGTAGTGAGCCGTCGGGAGTGGCTCTTTCCCAGCACGCGGATGCATTTTTCGGGGATCTCTTTTTCCGTAATGATACCGCTGCGGACGGCGTCATCCAGATCGTGGTTCAAATAGGCCATGATGTCGGCGATCCTTACCACCCGGCCTTCGTAGGTAACGGCTTTTTCCCGGCGCGATTCAGGCATGATGTTCCCATAGCCCTTGGAATGTTTCAATATTCCGTCACGCACTTCATAGGTGAGATTGAGGCCTTCGCCCTCTTTTTCCAACACATCCACCACCCGCAAACTCTGGCGGGTGTGGGTAAAATGGGGCGAGTAGATCTCTTTCAAGGTCGTCTCACCGCTATGCCCAAAGGGCGTGTGCCCCATGTCGTGGGCGAGGGCAATGGCTTCGGCCAGATCCTCGTTGAGCCGCATGGCGCGGACGATAGTGCGCGAAATCTGGGCCACTTCCAGGGTATGGGTCATGCGGGTGCGGTACTGATCGCCCAGGGGCGCCAAAAAGACCTGGGTTTTATGTTTCATGCGCCGAAAGCCGTTGGAAAATAAGATACGGTCCCGATCCTGTTGAAAGGGCGTCCGGATGGGGCAGGGCCGCTCGTCCCTTCTACGGCCCCGGGTATTGGTGCTGTGAAAGCCAAAGGGTGATAGAAAACCCGCTTCCCGTTTTTGAAACTCTTCACGAATCAGCATGGTACATTCAATGGTTGGGTGCGGTTCAAATCTCTTTACATTCCCCAATTTATGCTCAACCTTATTTAATAGTCGATCTCACTGAAAAATGTAAAGGGCCAATCCGGATGGCAACTCAGGTCAAACCGTCGGAAACCGGACATCATCTGATTTTGGGGAAGCTAACCGATTTTCTTACCGGCGAGGTGCTGGACGACACCCTGGACGAGCGATATCGCCAGAAGATCGCCCGGCTGCTGGTAAACACCAAGGGGTATCGTAAAGATGAAATTGTGCCCCGCTATCCGCTTGGAGTGGTGGTGAATGACAAGAAGGCGTTAGCGCCCATCGATTTTTTGATTCGGCTAAACAGCGCTTTTACAGTTTTAATCAAGTTCGGCCCGGGGTCGCTGGTAACCCGCCATCAACCCGCTCTGGCCGCCGCACGGCTGATCAGCAAGGTGCAGATACCTCTGGTGATCGTCACCAATGGGGTGACCGCCCATACGCTGGAAACCGGATCGGATCGGCTACTTTTTGAAGGCTTGGAGAAAATGCCTGCCCGGCAATGGGTGCGCGACTATGTAGCCCATAACCCATCACGCCCGGTCTCTGCAAAAGCAAAAGAAATGGCCGCCCGGATCGTCTATTGTTACGAGGTGGACGGCGCCTGCCCCTGTGATACCACGGTGTGCCGCCTGGAGTAGCCGGGTGCGGTCCACACCCGGTCATGCAAAACCTTGGAGCTGCCGAACAGCTATCCGAATTATGCCGCCAAAGCCTCCAGACGCCCATTTTGTCTCTATTTCAGGCATACCCATCCTGTCAGCCCCTTTGCAATCCATTTACCTGCTCCCAACAATCCTTGCTGAAGACTTTTCGGCGATTCATCGTTTTATGTGGAAAAATAAAGAAGGCCTTATGGTAATTCGAGCCTTCGTTCACCTGATAAAAGTAGGGCGGTAGCCTTTTGCCGCCGGACAAGGCGTCAACGCTTGCAGGTTGCAAACCCCGCCTGTCGGCATGGGAATGCCGACCTACGACCGGTAGGGCGGCAACTCTTTGCCGCCGGACAAGGCGTCAGCGCTTGCAGGTTGCACACCCCGTCTGTCGGCATGGGGATGCCGACCTACGACCGGTAGGGCGGCAACCCTTTGCCGCCGGACAAGGCATCAGCGCTTGCAGGTTGCACACCCCGTCTGTCGGCATGGGGATGCCGACCTACGACCGGTAGGGCGGCAATCCTTTGCCGCCGGACAAGGCATCAGCGCTTGCAGGTTGCACACCCCGTCTGTCGGCATGGGAATGCCGACCTACGACCGGTAGGGCGGCAATCCTTTGCCGCCGATGAGGGTGGTACAAGGCATGGGAATCCATGCCGTATTGTCAGCATAGGGATGCCGACCTATGCCGCGGTATGAGTGAAGCAGTCGGCGCTTTAGGTCAAACCCACATGAGATGACGAGGAGCCGACTTTACGAGGAGGGCCGCTTTTGCTATTTTGTTTTCACACCCTTTTGACGATCTCCTGTTCGCAGGCGCTCTACGATTCACTTGTTAAGATCATTAGTAAAGGGTGCTCCCTGTTTGATCAACGCCCACTCCCTGCGCAAAATCCGGGTAAAACAGGGCTGTTTATAACCTCTTTTCGTCAATTTACCGTGCGAGGAAATACCGATGACCCGGCTTTTATGGACCCCCCCGGAGGAAAAGGTCACATCCAGCAATATGTATCGTTTTATAGCCGGGGTAAATGAAAAGTATCATCAGACTTTTTCCGAATACCCTGAGCTGTGGCGATGGTCTGTGGAGAATATTCCCCAATTCTGGGAAGCGATGTGGGAATTTGCAGCTATCATCCATTCCCAACCCTTTGATGAGGTGCTCGACGATGAGCGCAAAATGCCCGGCGCCAAGTGGTTTTCCGGCGCACGGCTCAACTTTGCTGAAAACCTTTTGCGCTTTCGTGACGATCAAACCGCCCTTATCTTTCGCGGTGAAGACCAGGTGCGCCGTAGCCTCACCTACAGCGAGCTGTACGATGAGGTGGCCCGTGCGGCCCATTCGCTAAGAGCCATGGGGGTGACCGCCGGCGACCGCGTAGTGGGGTTTATGCCCAATATGCCCGAGTCAATCATCGCCATGCTGGCCGCCGCCAGCATCGGCGCCGCCTGGTCTTCCTGCTCGCCTGATTTCGGCATCAAAGGGGTGTTGGATCGTTTCGGCCAGATCCAGCCCAAGGTGCTCTTTACGGCCGACGGCTACTTTTTTAAGGGCCGGAAGCTGGACAGTCTCGAACGCATCACAGATATTCTGAACGAGATCGATTCCGTGGAAAAAGTGGTGGTGACGCCGTACACGGAAAAGGCGCCCGACATCAGGGCCGTCCCCAACGCGGTGCTGTTTGATGATTTCCAATCAGCCCAATCCAATCCAACCATCCAGTTTGAACAGCTCCCTTTTGATCACCCGCTCTACATCATGTACTCGTCGGGCACCACGGGGCTGCCCAAATGCATGCTCCAGAGCGCGGGCGGCATTTTAATCAACCAGATGAAAGAGCATATTCTCCACACCGACCTGAAGCGCGCAGACAATATCTTCTATTTTACCACCTGCGGCTGGATGATGTGGAACTGGCTCACCTGCGGCCTTGCCGTTGGCGCCACCCTGACCTTGTTTGACGGCAACCCCTTTCATCCGGGGCCGGAAGCCTTGTGGCAAATGGCCCAGGACGAAAAGATCACTGTTTTTGGCACCAGTGCGGGCTACATTGCGGCGCTCATGGGTTCCGGCGTAAAACCCAAAGGGCGGTTTGATCTTTCACCTCTGCGGGCGGTGCTCTCCACCGGGTCGCCGCTCTCGTTGGAAGGATTTCAATTCATCTACGATGAAGTCAAAAAGGATCTTCAACTGGCGTCGATCTCCGGCGGCACCGACATCAACGGCTGCTTCGCCCTGGGAAATCCCATGGGGCCGGTCTATGCAGGCGAACTGCAATGCCGCGGGCTGGGGATGAAGGTGGAAGCGTTTGATGAGAACGGCAAACCGGTCTACAACCAGCAGGGCGAGCTGGTCTGTCTGGCGCCGTCGCCCTCCATGCCGATCCGCTTTTGGGACGATCCCGGCGGCAAAAAGTACCAGTCGGCCTATTTTGATGTTTACCCGGGCGTGTGGCGCCACGGCGATTATATTGCGGTGAGCGACCGCGGCGGTGTTACCATGTATGGCCGTTCCGACACCACTTTGAACCCCGGCGGCGTGCGCATCGGCACGGCCGAGATTTACCGCCGGGTGGAGCTGTTGGAAGAGGTGGCGGACAGCCTCGCCGTGGGACAAAGTTGGAACAACGATGTACGCGTGGTGCTCTTTGTGAAACCGGCGGCCGGATGTACGCTGACCGATGAGCTGAAAAACAGGATCCGTCAGACAATCCGCACCAACGCCTCACCCCGCCACGTTCCGGCCAAGATCATCGCCGTACCGGACATCCCTTACACCCTGAACATGAAAAAGGTGGAACTGGCCGTGAAAAAAACCATCGAAGGTCAGGCCGTGCTCAACAAGGACGCCCTGAAAAACCCCGAAAGCTTGGCTTTTTACGCCAACATTGCCGATCTGCAGAAGGAGTAGTAAAAATCGGGTTCCTCGACGTTTTGTGTGGATTTGACATAAAGCGCCGACCGTTTCACTCATACCGCAGCATAGGTCGGCATCCCCATGCTGACAGACGGGGTGTGCAACTTGCAAGCGCTGATGCCTTGTCCGGCGGCAAAGGGTTACCGCCCTACTTTTATGCAGGTCGGCATCCCCATGCCGACAGACGGGGTGTGCAACTTGCAAGCGCTGATGCCTTGTCCGGCGGCAAAAGGTTGCCGCCCTACTTTTATCAGGTGAACGAAGGCTCGAATTACCATAAGGCTTTCTTTATTTTTCCACACAAAACGATGAATCGTCCTAGTTCTTCTCCTCTTGACCTCCGGGCAGACCGGCCCAATATTCCTTGTCATACAATTCATTTGAGAGACAGGGGAACTCTATGGCGTCCAGCAACAGCCAAAATCACCCGGACCCCGGGTGGAATTTCGATAACAGCTATGAACAGTTGCCGGGGGCATTCCATGTCCGGCTGAATCCGGAACCGGTGCGCACACCGAAACTCGTGATTTTCAACGAAGCATTGGCGCAATTCCTGGGGTTGAACCCCGATGCCCTGAAGGGTGACGCAGGCGCCGCCGTTTTCTCGGGCAACACGATCCCCGAGGGCGCGGAGCCGCTTGCCCAGGCTTATGCGGGGCATCAATTCGGTGCTTTCACCATGCTGGGCGATGGACGGGCCATATTGCTGGGTGAGCAAGTGACTCCGCGAGGCAAGCGCTTTGACATCCAGTATAAAGGATCCGGCAAGACACCGTTTTCGCGGAATGGAGACGGGCGGGCGGCTCTAGGGCCGATGCTTCGGGAGTATATTATCAGCGAAGCCCTTTACGCTTTGGGTATACCGACAACCCGCAGCCTTGCGGTGGTGACCACGGGTGAACCGGTGTTCCGTGAAACGGCCTTGCAAGGGGCGATTCTCACCCGTACGGCGGCCAGCCATATTCGTGTGGGCACCTTTGAATACGCAGCGGCGCGGGGCCAACCCGACGAGATTCGAGTGCTGACCGACTACACCATCCGCCGCCACTTTCCGGATCTGACCGCGGAAAAGAACCCGTATCTTGGTTTGCTTGGAGCCGCCATAAACCAACAGGCTTCCTTGGTGGCCCGCTGGCAGCAGGTCGGCTTCATTCACGGCGTCATGAATACGGACAACATGGCCCTGTGCGGTGAAACCATTGACTACGGCCCCTGCGCGTTCATGGACGCCTACGATCCGGACACCGTTTTTAGTTCCATTGATCACCACGGCCGTTATGCCTACGGCCGTCAGCCACAGATTGCCCAGTGGAATCTTGCCCGGCTTGCCGAGACGCTGCTGCCGCTGATTCATGAATATCCACAAGAGGCCGTATCGATGGCAAACGAGGCAATCGCCAGTTTTCCCGACACCTTCCGACACTTCCGGCTGGCGGGCATGGGATCCAAACTGGGGCTGGTGAACGAGGAAGCGGGTGACGGCGCCCTGGTCGAAGACCTACTTGACTGCATGCACCACCACGGGGCGGATTTTACCAACACCTTCCGCAGCCTAGCATCCGGCCCGATGCCGGAGGCTTCCCTGTTTCAGGCCCCGGACTTTAAACAGTGGCATGCGCGTTGGCAGGCCAGGCTGGAGCGACAACCCGATTCACGGGAGGCCTCCCGCCGGCTCATGAACGCCCACAACCCGGCGATCATCCCCCGCAACCACAAGGTGGAAGAGGCCCTGGCGGCGGCCGTGGAGCGGGCCGATTTTACGGTCATGAAAAAACTGCTGGCTGTTCTGTCACAACCCTACCAGGACCCGCCGGAACAGGCCGGCTATCACCTGCCGCCGCCCCCTTCGGCCGAGCCTTATCAAACCTTTTGCGGGACATGAATCCTTATAAAAAATTTGTTTTCACCGCGTTTCTCTTTTGAAAACCGATCCGATCCAACATCAGGGAGATCAAAAACACACCGCCGGCGACCATGATAATGGTCGCCCCGGAAGTGAGGTTGTATTGATAGGCCAGCCAGAGTCCAATGATGGTAAAAACGACCCCCAGTAAACATGAGACGATAATCATCCGGGCTAACGATTTGGTATACTTTTCAGCAACAAACGGCGGGATGGTTAAAAGCGCGATGACGAGAATCAGCCCCACCACCTGAATCATCAACACGATGGCAACAGCCAACAGGCTGATGAGGCCAAAGTAAAGCGTTTTGACGGGAACGCCCCGGATTTTGGCAAACTCTTCGTCAAAAGAGAGCGCGAGCAGCTCCCGGTAGTAGTATGCAACCAACAGTGTCAACAACGCACCCACAATAAGCATGACCCATAGATCCGATTGGGAAACAGTGAGGATGCTGCCGAAAAGATAGCTCATCAGGTCTACATGGTAGCCCGGTGTCAGGTCGATGAGGATGATGCCGAAGGCCATCCCCAGCGCCCAGATCACCCCAATAATGGTATCGGCGCGATGTTTGGCCCTTTGGGTGACGGCCGCCATCACCCATCCGGCAAAAAGGGCAAAAGCGATGGTAGTGGACAAAAAGGGCCAGCCGTAATAAAGGGCCAGGCCGATACCGCCGTAGGCGGCGTGGGCAATACCACCGGAGAGAAAGGCAATACGGTTGACTACCACCAAGGCGCCCATGATCCCGCAGATAAGGCTCGCTAAAAGACCCGCGTAAAGGGCGGTTCGCATAAATTCGAATTGCAGGGCTTCAACCATCATTGTTTTAGTGGCCGTGTCCTTTGAGCACCCGGTGAGGCAGCCCATGAGCCACCAGTTCCACAGGGCAAACTTCCTCCGCCGAACAGGGGTACATGGTTTCCAACATCTCTCCGGTTATTTCGGCCCGGTCGTGGAAGTGAAGCCGCCGATTGACACAGGCCACGGATTGAACATAGCGGGAGATCACCAACAGATCGTGGCTGACTACCAAAATTGTGATCTCCCGGTTGAGTTCTTTGAGAAAAAAGTATAGGTCCGTTTGGCCCTTGGTATCGACACTGGCCGTCGGTTCGTCCAGTAGCAGCAGTTTGGGACGGGTCACCAGTGCGCGGGCGATAAAGACCCGTTGGCGCTGCCCGCTGGAGAGAGCGCCGATCCTTTTTTCGGCGCAATTGTCCATCTCCAGCCGTTCCAACGCAGCCAGGGCCTCTTTATGATGATCCGCCGATAGCCGTTGCCGCCTTTTTGGGGAGCCCAGCTTGCCCATCAACACCACATCCAGGGCAGTAATGGGGAAGCTGCTGTTCAGATGGACGTTCTGAGGAACATAACCCATTGAAGGCGACGCTTTTTGAGGCGACATGCCATCAACGCGGACCGTCCCCTTGTCCGGCGCCAAGAGTCCCAGGATCAGTTTCAGCAAGGTGGTTTTACCACCGCCGTTGGGCCCGATAACGGCGGTAAAGTCCCCCTTGCGGAGGGTCAGGCTGATATCCTCCAGGACCGGTTCGCCGTTATAGGAAAACTCGAGGTTATTGATTTCAACGATGGGTGTCACGCTACTCCTTTTCCTGCCTTGACGCCTCCGTGAGCATTTCGGCGACTGTCTGTAAATTACGCATCCAGTCCTCAGCCAATGGGTCGGCAAAGACCACGTGGCCACCGATCTGTCGGGCCACCAGTTGGGCGCTTTTAACTGAAAACTGGGGTTGCGCCAAGATCATGTTGATTCCTTTTTTTCGGGCGAGCTGGATCAGTGTCTGCAACCGGGCCGCTTTGGGCTCTTTGCCCTCGATCTCGATGGGAACTTGCTCCAGCCCGTAGGTATTCGCAAAATAGCCCCAGGATGGATGAAACACCAAAAACCGCAACCCCTGTTTATCTGAAAAAATCGCCCTTAAATCGTTATCCAGTTGATCGAGCCTGTTAATAAAGCGATCAAAATTGGCGCGGTACACATCGTGATGCGCCGGATCTACTTCCTGAAGGGCATTTAGAATCGTATGGGCCTGGATCTTTACCAGTGGCGGCGACAACCAGATATGGGGATCAAGACCGTTTTGGATATGGGGCCTACTTTGGCCGTGCCTCTTTTTATCATGCCCGGATTGAGGATGATCGTGGGTTGACATGGTCAGCTTATCGATCCCGTGATCCGTATATACCACCTTCATGTCGGGATTAGCAGTGGTAATTTTTTCCAGCCAACTATTTTCAAATGGAACACCGATGGCAAAGTATATTTGCGTTTTTAACAGATCAACCATCTGTTTCGGCTTGGGTTCATAGGTGGCGGGGCTGGCGCCGGGCTGTACCATGACATGAACCGTTACCAGATCCTTGCTAATCTGTTGCACAAAGTATTTTTGGGGTACGATGCTGGTAAACACCTGGATTTTGTCGGAAGCACTACTCGCCCCTGGTAAAAGAGATAATAGAACGAATAGTATAGCGATTATTTTTTGTATCATGTACATTCCCTTTTTTCGATGTAACTTACTACGCATTGTTCCGTTGGGTTTATCACCAGAGTCGGTACGAGCCTTCTTTACTGACAATGTGCCGTAAACAAGAGTCCCTTGCACAACCTGTGCGATTTGGCATGCATTTGGCCGGCAAAGGCGGCATGAGTATTCATGTCCAAGGTCCAATGTAGCTCGAAACATACAGTAACCGACTGATATTACTTGCTATGAATATGATCCGGCGCTATGCTTGCGTTACTTGTAAAACAGCAGGGAGAATAGCACAGGATACAAAAATAGCAACCCTCACGCCACCTTCGCAGACCTCGCGCCCAAAGACGCCATGGATAAACCTGCAAAGGTCTCACGAGTTTGCAAGGCGCTGCGAATGGCGGCATCTGCCCTGAAGCTTTCCAGAACAGCGTCGGGCGCCTGCCATCACCGTATCTCTTGTCGTAAGGGCGCCTCGGTGGCCGTGTGCGCCACAGCCCGCAAATCGGCCCGACACGTTTATCGTCTGGTTCGTTATGGACAACCATATATTGATGCGGGTGTGGATGCTTAGGAAAAGCGTTTTGCTCACCGCCGGTTCATATCGTATACACGGCGCCTGAAAGAAACGGGCTATGAAATCGTACCGTTCGCCGTTTCTAATGCCGGTGAATGACTTTTTGGTTCCATAAGAGGTTGATGCTTGACACTGGACTGGTGATTGTAATATTTTCAGATCAGATTTGGCCATGGCCGAAAAAAAAATGATCTTCAAGTAATTTCAATACAATTCAACCACACCAATGCGTTATGCATCACCCGGCGAAACATTGTCGTTCGATATCGTTGCCGATGCATTTGAAAATCAAGAGAGCGAAGAAGATGCGCTAAGAACCTACCAAAGGCCCCAACTCAATGCAAAAGAGCAAAAAACACGCAAACCGACTTTAATGGCATTGAGAGATAAAATACAGGCAAGAATTGCCGCTGAAAAGAAGACAACCCGTAAAGGTTTTGTGAAACCCACCCCACCTCGTTATGATGCATTGTTCTGGAAGGGGCAAAATTGGCTGGACAGTTTGGCAGGCGAGCCGATTATCCAGGAAGAAGGCGAGTTAATTGTGGACCATTCTGTTTGGAAATCACAATCTAGAAGAGAACCGTATCTGTCACATGCCGGTTGATTGTCGTTCGGCGTCCTGTGCAGGGCAAGCTGTTTGATGAAGAGCCGTTAGCAACGCAATAGACAGCCATTGCAACCAACCGAACCGAAGATGCCGAGGATCTGTTGCGTTGGGGTGGATAGTTTCGTCCGGAGGGCAGGTAAAGGCTTATGGTCATTCGAGCCTTTTCAGGTTGCAACCCCCGCCTGTCGGCATGGGAATGCCGACCTACATAAAGTAGGGCGGCAACCCTTTGCCGCCGATGAGGGTGGTAAAAGGCTTGGGAATCCATGCCGTATTGTCAGCACAGGGATGCCGATCTATGCTGCGGTATGAGTGAAACAGTTGACGCTTTATGTCAAATCCACACAAAACGTCGAGGAACCTTTTATAGTGATCACCTCTGTTTTTGGCCGACCTGGACCAATGACCAGGTTTGCAAAAGACCAGTCGCCGATTTTGGGCATGAGGCGTCTATTGACAGCCGGAAAATAGCGTGCGCATTAATAACTCTGAAGTGAATCCAAACCAGTCCCGTACCGCACGAAAACGTTTCCGGGGGGATATTGCCAGCGGGTGGGTATACGGGGCGATCCGGGTGATTTTCCCGATGATCTTTTGCAATTGAACCAAACCATCCGGCCGATCCCCATGATCGGCTTTCGTCATCACCCGCCACCCACGAAGAGTGAGCACATAGCCGAGAAAACGATGCGCCACCATCGGTTGCGCGCCCCCATGGAAAACCAGGATATCGCCCGGCAGATAAAAGCGCTTTTTCACCACCTGAACGCGATCGCCGGATGCCAGCACCGGACGCATGCAATCACCGCGCACCACCACTCGCAACCACTCATTCGGAACAATCTGTCCGGCGATATTCAACTGTTTCACCATTAGGTCTCAGTGTTCCCGAACTTACGGTTACGGCGGTACTATACGAGACCTTTGCATAACATCCCTTTTGGCCCGATTTCGGCGTCCGGCTCAAAATAGTATCCTCGAAATTTTCACTATATTCTTCCGGTTCCATTTTTCGCCTTCCTTGAACGTGAACAAAAACAGATGTCCTGCAAAGGTCTCTATACGCCGCCAATAGTACGGTTGCCGTGATCTAACCTGACATTCTCTGCGCAATGGCTGGACAAAACAGGGGCGCACCCAACTGGCTCGGCTTTTTGCCATACCATTGCCGGGCCGTATCGGCCGAGAGCGCCCGCGCCTTGTGAAACACGGGAGAGTCGTTCCAGATGTTCCCAATGGACTCCTGCTGCACGTTTCCAGCCGTCCACCTGAGGTGCAGACAGGGATAGACATTGCCAAAAGGATCGATAACAATCTCTTCACTGCCCGTTCCGCAATGATATTTCTCAATCCGGCTATTGGTTTTGGAATCAGGGGTTGCGCACTCCATGCAAGGGATGTTGCGCTCTTCCATAATCCGGGTGACCCTCTCCCAGCTTGCGGGCGCCGGCTGAATCGACAGAGGTTCCGTATCACCGTCTTCACGCGGCCCCACCGGCCCCTGGAACCTTACATTGACCCCCAACTGATCCGCTAAGGCAAACATGGCCTCGATTTCCGTTTCGTTCCAGCGGGTCAATGTACTGATAAAGCTGATTCTGAGGCCGATTTTTCTCATCTGTCGCACATGAGCCATCAGTCGCTCGAAACTGCCCGGGTGGCGGGTCTGGCGGTCATGGGTTTCGGCGCAAGCGCCGTGGAGGCTGATTTCCACGAGGTAAGGTTCGATCTCATCTTTTACCCGGGCGGCTCTCTCTCTTGAAAGGCTGTGACCGTTGGTGCGAATCCGAACGACAAAGCCCAACTTTCCGGCCGCCCGCCCGATATCGAAAAAGCGGGGGTGGACCGTGGGTTCTCCCCCGGTAAGGGTCAGAAAAAGCGTCTGCATGTCGGCCAAATCCGTCAACAGAGAGCGATATTGCTCCATATCCAGTGGTACGCCCCGGCTGGAATCGTCATTGTAGCAAAAAAAACAGTTCAGGTCGCATCGGTAGGTGAGTTCCAGGGTGGCGCTGTGAAGCCACCGCTCTTCACGGATGCGGCGATGGATGGTTGTATGGTACATCGTTTCAGAATTCCGTGGATCATCCCAACAGGCCGTGGCCGCGCATGTCATCGCAAAACCGCTGAACGTCGGCGGTGATGCGGTTCAGGGAGGCATCATAGGTTTGACTGAGGTTGTCAATGACAGCGGAAAGCGATCCGGTTTTTTCAATCAGCTCCAGAATCCTTATCCCCAACTCATTGACCACCACCACTTCGCCCCGTTCCAGATGCACCACGATGCCCTCCGGGGTTATTGTGCGGTAGCGAATATCGGGACTCAAACGAATCGCGTCAGAATCGGTCATGGCGATACATACTCCTGCAACAGGTCATCAATCGGGTCAAACATATCCTCGGGGCCAAACCGCAGTACGCCGCCGGCACAGCTTTGCGACAAGTCATTGATGGTATCCAGCACCTGGTCCAGACGAAACGGGTCTTCGTTCACAAAAGGGGTGCAGACCAGCAGTCTGGCAAAACACTCTCCGGAAGAGATGGATTTCATCCCCCGGGGGGGTCCCTTTTCAATGATATGCACCCCCGCCAAAGGGACACTGTCGGTCACGGCCTCACTCGCAGCCCCCAATTCACCGGCAAACGGCACCGGCAGGGCCGCGTAGCCGCCTTGATCCGGGATAATCACATTAATATCGTCGCTGAGTATCACCGCGCCGGCGCCTTGGGCCAAGCGAGACAGGGTCGTCTTGCCCGCACCGGAGCGGCCAAGGAAGAGATGGGCTTTGCCTTTCAGCACAAACCCGGCGCTGTGCAGCAACAGGCCGCCCTGAAACAGGGCCGCATAAGCGGTCACGATGCGCAGATAGTTCTCCATGACCGTGTTTTGGGTCAGTTCCGTCTCATCACACGCCCAGAGGCGGCCTCTGAAATCGGGCGCCAGCTTCAGGTCGGCGCGAAAATTGTATCCGGTAATCTCTATGCCGTCTGCAGAAGGAACCAGCTCCAGGGCGTATTCACCGGTAGGCCCCACGAATCGTTCAGGCGCACGCGCCGCCGCCCGCTCCGGCAACACATGGAACTCCGACTTTACCGTTGCCCCGGAAGCCAGAAACGCCGCGTAACGCTTTTCGAGGATTGTCTGCTGGGAGCGACTCAACCCGTTTACTCCCAGCGTACAATGGGCAATATCGATACGGATCGATTCAGCGCCCCAGCCGGAAGGGGTCCGGCCGGCTGCCCGCGGGCGCGCTCTTTGCCGTTTCCGCATCAGGAACCCAGCGTACCGCAGCGCGGCACCTCCTTGCCAAAGGGGCCTGTCGGCGGGTCACACGTCGCCGCCACCGCCTCCAGCGGCTCCACACTCAATATCCGCGGCGCTTCATAGGGTAAGCGCGGGCTCCCGGCAGCCACATCTGCGGCAGTATCATCCTTGTGCTTTGTCATGAAAGACTCTCCTTGTTTTCCGTGGATGGACAAGGGGGGATCATGGATATATCACAATCCCCCCGCCCCTCTCTTCACTGTTACGTCAGGTGCACCGCGGGATCGCCCGTCACCTGGTATATCTCCAGCATAAAGGGCAATACCGACCCCGAAGAGCGCGCCTGACTCTCCCGCCAGGCCTCTCCGAGGCTCCGGCCGTCGGTCAGGCCCCGCACAAACGCCCGGTTCAGAACATGCGCGTCTCCATCGAGGGAGAGACCCGTCGGCGCCAGCGCCGCAACGGCGCCGCCCGTGTCGTGACGCACCAGCTCGCCCGTCAACGAATAATTGCCCGGCTCGGAGTCGTCCCCCACCGCGCACGTAAACGCCGCAAACAGCGGCAGGGCCTCGTTCGACAAGGAGGACACATCCGCGCTCCTGATAAACTCTTCCCTGCTGCTGCCCAACTGGGATATCGAGCCGT
>Ga0209457_1000096_pt1 | contig 32370 bp, 26 predicted proteins | sample WorMetHEROISLAND_5_FD_187410 | JGI IMG/M metagenome (GOLD analysis project Ga0209457, IMG submission 187410) | Marine gutless worms symbiont microbial communities from Max Planck institute for Marine Microbiology, Germany - Olavius sp. 5 HERON... ... | reverse complement strand
GGTAATGCATCCTTGATCCGCTCCCATTGATCATTTCTTAATGTGTGCCGGTCTTGCATCGCATAGCCTCCCATGACGGTTTTTATGCGATGATATCATACTATATACTAATTGTCGACAGGCTCTAAATCACCATTTCTTTTCTTCACCCAGGATGAGGCTTCTTTGAAGTCATGAATCATACTGTCCATGTGAATCATGTGAACAGGTAATTCGTCCTTTGCTGGATTCGTTGTAAACGCCACCTCGTGTCGACCAATGTTTAAGGTATAGAATCGGCCCTTTCCTGTTGCTGGGAATAGGCTGAATGTCCAGGCGCCCTGAAAATCAAGCCAGTTTAGAATTGCAGTAAATCGAAACAATTTACCGAGAAATCTTGAAAAATCTTGATCTTGGAACATTCGATCTGTCTTAGGCTTTTTTAGAACAAGTGACTCGTCGATTTGATCTAATTGCCTTGAAACTTCAACTGGAGATACCGCGAATAATTCCTTTTGCCCCTCGATTGATAGCACAAGTTTACTGCGGAACATGTAATGCAGTGAGTATTCAACTTTTCTCCAATCGGTAACTTGCCGAAAATCGTAAAGTGACCACGGGCCCAGACTCTTATAAGGATCAGTTGAGTTTATTTCTTTTATCCGTTTAAGGGGCATATAGTCAGATCCGCCTATTTTTACGTACTCACTGACTGGTGATACAAGAACGTAAACATGCCCTTCTTGGCTGTTTTTTATTTCTGATCCCATATTTTACTTTGCCTAAAGTGTTAATAAACGTAAATGTTTTCCGCGATATCTTTTTCTATATACGGAAATTATTTCTGCATATCAATACATGTAAGCGGTAAAGCGCCTCTCACCGCGATGGGCAAACACGAAATATCGGCCCCGGTAGGCGCCCGCGGTGAAGCCGGGACCGGCATGCCAGGTATGCAGGCGCGGCATCTCCGCGATCCTGGACTCCGCGTCCGTGGACCAGTTGGCGGCGGCGCTTTCGAAACGGCTGGATAATCCCGTCTTGCGGGCGATTTCCCGGGCGCGCTCCAGATCCGACGGGGTGCTCATATCAAAAAGATACTTTTCCAGAATCGCGGGATGATTTATAAATGATACTTGCTTCCTGACCGATCTGTCGATAAATTTGAGTATCCAATGAATCCGGCTAGCGGTGATTCCCATGGAAAAATCATTTTATCAGCAGCTTCAAGAAAATCTGGTTTCCGTTAATAATGAAGGTTTGTATAAGGCCGAACGGATCATCACCAGCCCGCAGCAAGCGGTGATTACCACGGCAGATGGCCGCGAGGTGATCAACTTCTGCGCCAACAACTATCTTGGGCTGGCCAACCACCCCGATCTTGTTGCGGCGGCCAAGGCCGGGCTGGACGATTTTGGTTTCGGCATGGCCTCGGTGCGCTTTATCTGCGGCACCCAAAGCCCCCACAAGAAATTAGAAGAAGCGCTCAGTCGTTTTTTAGGCACCGAAGATACGATTTTGTACAGCTCCTGTTTTGACGCCAATGGCGGGCTTTTTGAGGCGATTTTAAGAAAAGAGGACGCCATTATCAGCGACCAGCTCAACCACGCCAGCATTATCGACGGCGTGCGGCTCTGCAAAGCCCGGCGTTTTCGGTATCTCAACAATAATATGGCCGATCTGGAAAAGCAGCTGATTGCCGCCAAAGACGCCCGGCATAAACTGATCGCCACCGACGGCGTTTTTTCCATGGACGGCATTATTGCCGACTTAGAGGGCATTTGTGATATGGCCCAAAAGTACGGTGCGTTGGTGATGGTGGATGATTCCCATGCCGTTGGTTTTATGGGCGAAGCTGGACGGGGCACTCACGAACATTGCGGTGTGATGGACAAAGTTGATATCATCACCGGAACCTTGGGCAAAGCTTTGGGCGGCGCCAGCGGCGGGTTTACAACAGGACGCAGGGAGGTCGTCGAATGGCTCCGCCAGCGCTCGCGGCCCTATCTCTTCTCCAACGCCTTGGCCCCGGCCATTACCACGGCATCCATCAAAGTGCTGGAGATGATCGGCCAAAACGATGATTTGCGTCAAACATTACGTGAGAATAGCGCTTATTTTCGTGAGAAAATGGCGGTTTTGGGGTTCGAACTGGCCGGTAAGGATCACCCTATCATTCCGGTCCTGATCGGCGGCGCCGCTTTGGCTGCGCGCATGGCCGACCGCATGCTTGAAAAGGGTGTTTACGTGGTGGGCTTTTCCTATCCCGTCGTGCCCAAAGGAGCTGCGAGGATTCGCACCCAGATGTGCGCAGCCCACACAAAAGAGCATCTGGACCGGGCCATTGATGCTTTTGGTGCGGTGGGCAAAGAGCTGGCCATTATTTGAATTTGAAGGAGCATCATGAAAGCATTAGGCAAACTACACGATAAGCCGGGTTTATGGCTCTACGACGCCCCGGAACCTGTGATGGGCAATAATGACTTACTCATCAAAATCGATACCACAGCCATTTGCGGTACCGATCTGCACATCTACAACTGGGACGCCTGGAGCCAGGCCACGATCCCGGTACCCATGACGGTGGGTCATGAATTTGTGGGCCGCGTGGCTGATATGGGTAAAGATGTGTCAGGTTTTAGGATCGGTGCTCGCGTATCCGGCGAGGGCCATATCACCTGCGGCTATTGCCGCAATTGTCGCGCGGGTAAGCGGCACCTATGCCGCAACACCCAAGGGGTGGGGGTAAACCGTACAGGCTGTTTTGCCGAATACGTGGTACTGCCGGCGGGCAACGCCTACCAGCCTCCGGAAAGCATCATTGATGATGTTGCCGCGATTTTAGATCCCTTGGGCAATGCCGTCCATACGGCGCTTTCCTTTGATTTGGTGGGTGAAGATGTACTGATCACCGGGGCCGGCCCCATCGGCATTATGGCGGCGGCCATCTGCCGTCATGTCGGTGCCCGCCATGTAGTGGTGACCGATATCAACGACTACCGCCTGGCCCTGGCGCAAAAAATGGGCGCCAACCGTGTGGTCAATGTGAGCCGGACGGGGATTGATGAGGTGCAACAGTCGCTAAAAATGAAAGAGGGTTTTGATGTGGGTTTGGAGATGTCCGGGGCCAATAGCGCCATTACCAGCCTGTTTGAGGCGATGAACCACGGCGGCAAAGTGGCCATGTTGGGTATTCCCGCCGACACCAGCACCATTGATTGGCAAGCGGTGATCTTTAAAGGGCTTTTTATTAAAGGGATTTACGGTCGTGAGATGTATGAAACTTGGTATAAAATGGGCTCATTATTACAATCAGGACTTGATATAACACCGATCATTACCCATCATTTTAACATTGATGATTTTGAAGATGCCTTTGGCATCATGAATTCCAGTGAGACGGGGAAAGTGCTATTACACTGGTAGCGCAATCTTTATGAAAGACCTCGTAACATCATCAGGGTTAGAGGAGGTCTGTATGCGGGTTATAGTACTGGCAGTGTTTTTTCTGATCGGATTGACGGATACACCTTGGGCGCAATCTTCCGGTGGGAACCCACCCCATCCAGGGGCTTGGCACAAGAAAATCAAGATCGAGGGTTCCTTTGCCTTTTGTGATGAGCCCGTGCCATTGGACAACCCGGCCGTATTCGAAGCTTTTGAAAAAGAGCTGCTGCTGGCAGCCTGGAATCAACCCCAGGTGCTTTTGTGGTTAAAACGAGCCTATCGTGTTTTCCCGTACATCGAGCAGGAACTGACCCGGCGGGGTCTGCCCGATGACCTCAAATATATCGCCGTGGTGGAAAGCGCCTTAAGGCCCCATGTCCGGTCCCACAAAAATGCGGTGGGCTATTGGCAATTTATTCGACCCACCGCCGTACGATACGGTTTGCGGGTGGATCGGGATATTGATCAGCGGCGCAATCTTTACCATGCCACAGACGCGGCGTTGCGTTATTTGTCAGACCTGCACACTCAATTCGATTCCTGGACGTTAGCAGCGGCGGCTTATAACAGCGGTGAAAACCGGGTGGCCTCGGAAATGAAACTGCAAGGAGTCGATAATTTTTATCAGCTCTACCTGCCGTTAGAGACCCAGCGCTATATAGTTAAAATCGTGGCGGTCAAAGAGATTATGTCTGACCCGGCTAAATATGGATATGAGTTGACCCCCTCGGAACTCTATCTGCCCCTGGAGTTTGACCGTATCACCTTGGATGCGAAGAGGAAGCTTCCCCTCGTAATGATCGCCCGGGCGGCGCACTCCTATTTTAAAGAGATCAAAACCTTTAACCCGGAGATCAGAGGTCATTCCTTGGTTGAAGGGGTCCATTCATTGCATTTACCCAAAGGTGCGGCCCAAGGGTTTCACCAGCGTCTTAAAGGGCTGATGGCACGGCAGAAACCGGCCGTCAACAAGGTTTACGTCGTCAAGCCGGGGGATACATTGATCGGCATCGCCAATAAGTTGGACGTCCCTGTGGGTGCGCTGTTGGTTTGGAATAATATCTCGTTAAAAAAGCGAATCTATCCGGGGGACCGGTTAAAATATAAAACGGAATGATGAAAATCTAGAATGAATGGGCCCTTAAAACAGTAGTGATGGTTAAGTTAAAAGGCCCATATATGATGGACTCGTAAAAAGTCGACAATGCCCAAATCGCTATTAATAATTTCAATGGGTTACAGCAGAAAAAATGCAAAAATCGGACTTTTTACAGGATTATCACCTATAAGCTGAAAAAAAGAGACCGGATTCAAACAGTGAAAAGGGGCGTCTACATCAGGAAAATGATGTCGGTCGGTAGGGATGAGTCCTGTGTTATGTTCAATCCGAAGCCGTCATGCCTTCCGGGACGCCTATTCGCTAATCCAATTTGTTCTTCAACGTGGCTCTGCCCATAACGGGGTGCGGGGTGCGCTCGGTGATCCAGATATAATCACCATCTCCCAACCGTGCCCGGCCGCCGGCGCCTACCAGATAAACGGTTCGATAATCAGCACCTGTGCGCCGGGCGGCCCGATCGGGAACCCCGAATTTTTGAACAATGTGGCCGTTGCCGGCCAAGACCACCATGGGACGGTCAGCCAGATTTGCGGCGATGGCCGAGGCCATGCCATCTTCCCACACACATTGCGCCTCATAAAAGTGCTCAAAATCTTCCCGGCCCTTTATCTGATGGTTCTGAAATACCTTTTGGACATATTCGCGGTGGGCCGTATTTGTGGTATCAATCTCTTTTGGCAGCCAAGTCCTCTCATCGGGTAAAAGAGAATCGATTCCCCCGATGGCGATCTTGGCCGGAATATGAAAAGGCACATTGATGCCGTAGAGAGGCAGACGGTGGTACTGGACGTAAATCAGAATATCCCGATAGAGCTCAAAGGGAAAGCGCCAGTTCGCATACCAGTGGGATTTTTGCAATAAGGCCGGTTCGTCCAAACCCCCGTTGCGCCATTTTTCAAGCACCGGCTGGTAAGGCGCTGAAAACATCTCCAGGGCAACGGCCACACCCTGGTGATGCCGGTTCAAGGCCTCGATGATCCGCAGCTGAACCGCATGATGGGCGGCTGATGGGTGGGATTCCCCCACAAAAACAAGGGTGACGGTTTTTAAATCGGCCATCAATGTGTCAATAGAGAGGGGCCGGCCGGTTTGACCGGATAGAATCGTCCCCGGCTCTAAATCGCCGACGATATTATCAGGATCTTTGGACGGTCTCATTGAATCTGCTTTCCATGCGCAGCCGCTGAATACCATTACCAGAACTATTAAGGTGACCGGGCATTGGATGGCTCCCAGGCCGGGTTTTAAGCTTTTGGAAAAGGGTCTCATTTAGTTGGGGCGCACCTTTTAGGGGCCCTGTTTGACAAATTCGTTCAAATTCATTTTTTGATAGCTGTCACTATGAATAAATTTCAATACATAAAGCATCATTTTGGGTTCAACATACCCAGGGATACTGCTGATTTTGGTTCCTTTTTCCGAAACGAACCAGGAAGCGGGCAGCCCGCGCACAAAATATTTTTTAGCCAGTTTGCGGTTTTTATCGGAATTGACTCTGACGGCAACATAATGCTGATTGAGGAAATCGACGACCGCCGATTGTGAAAAAGTCTCCTCTTTCATCTTTTTGCAGAGGTTTCACCAGTCGGCGTAAAAATGAATAAAAAGCTTTTTACCCTCCTGACGGCTTAGGGCCATCCCTTCGTCATAAGATTTCCAGTCGATGGTCCTTTTGGCTATTCCCGCAGGTGGTCCCAATAATGGTAACCCCATGAAGAGAATCAACAATTGAATGGATAATCTGAACATATTCGTTCCTTTCAGGCCTTTGGGTTGTTTTATAGTGAAATACCGAAGTTCAGCCCCCAATTGAAAACCAGCATCACCCCGATCACAAGCATCAAGGCGCCGGCCACCCGATTAACATATTTTAAGACACCCGTAAGCCGCCTTAAAATCACCAGAAGTGAATTGATGGAAAGCGAAATCAGGATAAAGGGCAGCGCCAGCCCCAAAGAGTAGATGCTTAATAGAAGCACGCCTTGCCATACCGTTTGCTGATTGCCTGCTAAAATCAGAATGGATCCCAATAGCGGGCCAATACAGGGGCTCCAACCCGCACCAAAGGCCATACCTACCCAAAAGGCGCCCAGCAAATGGAGCGGCTTCTGCTTGACGGAGATTTTTCGTTCCACGTTAAGGCGGTTGATTTTGATGATCCCCAGCAAATGAATACCCAGCAGTATGACGACAATCCCGCCACCGATCCGAATCCAGTCGCTGTAAATATTGATCAGTGTTCCCAAAGCGGAGGCAGACGCACCCAGAAGGATAAAAACCAAAGAGAATCCGGACACATAAGCGAAGGTGGACGCCAATACCCGGTAGCGGACGTTTGCATCGGGGTTATTGGTTAGCTCCTCCAAAGAATAACCGCTGATAAAGGTAAAATAGGCCGGCAGCAATGGTAATACGCACGGGGTGAAAAACGAGAGCAAACCCGCCACAAAAGCAGTCGGAAAGGTAACAGGATCGGTAAACATCTAAATTTTTTGCACCTTAAAGAGTATCAAAAGTCCAGCGGACGGGATTTTACCCCGATCCCGATTCACGCGTTTTGGGGCGATGGATCCAGTTGAGCTGCAGCAGAAAAATCCAGACCGCCACGAACAGCATCAATACGTCCTGAAGAAGCGCCCGGACCAAAGAGAACCGGGATGTATCCGACAGTGAAAAACAGCCGCAATTGATATCCAAATCGCGAACCAGACCGTCGCCCAATGCACCAATAAAAACGGTCAGCATTAAAATCACGATCAGCAGGGCGCCTTTGGTCATCTGATTGACAACAAGCAAAAGCCCACAGACGGCTTCCAATCGGGGAGTGGAGCCATAGGCCAATCCGTCGGAAGAATTGGCTTTGCCTTCAGCCGGTTTGTCTGAAGCGATGTTTCTATCTGTAATCATGTCGTTATCAAATTTTTAGCGCCGAATCCAGCCGATTGAAGGGGTGGTCAGTGAATAGATGGCTTATCCGCAGGAGGCGTTTTCCTTGCCTTTCATCCAGACCTGGATGACATAGCTGGCTCAACCGACACCGGGTGTGACGGAAAGCGCCGCCACGGGACAGTTATTGACGCAAGCGCCGCATTCAATACAGCTGTCGTGATCCACGATTTCGGCTTTACCGTCGATGAGCATCAGCACCTGATGGGGGCAGACCCGTTGGCACTCACCGCATGCGATGCACTGATCCTTGGATAGGGTCAGCGTCGAAACACCCGCTAAGTATTGTAAATCTTCCATTGCAAATTCCTATAAAAATGGGGCCGCGACCCAACCGACCAGTGCAACCACACCGGCCAGTAATTGCAGCGGCATAAATTGGCGCATCTCTTTTTCCACACCCGTCGGAGACGTATAAGGCGTGGAACCGGTAAAATTCATCCCGGCAAACGATCCCAAAGCGATCACCGTGAGGACCAGCGCTATCGCTTCGACAGCGGTAACGGAAATAAAAAAGAGCCACAACACACCCAGAATCAGACCCGCCACCGCTCCTTTGACGGCAAAGGCCCGGCCGGGCAGCCATGGTAAGAAAGCCGGGACCAGAATGTTTCCGGCGACGGCGCCCCCAATGAGTGCCGACATGAACAGCAGCCCTCTTTGCCAAGCGGCGCCAAGGGAAAAGATGTCGGAACCAATCCCTGATAAAACAAACGCGGCCAAAGCCGCCCAGAGCACCCACTTTATTTTGATGGTGTAAAACTCCACCGGAATCAGCACCAATCGTTCCAAAAGGGTGAAGGTGACCGTTCGCATCCGGCTGTCGGCCTTGTGTCCGCTTTTCAAAAACCGAGGGATAAAACGGGCCTGAACCGGCCCCCACACCACCCGAAAACCGGTCTTTTTCCGAATAGTTTTCGCGGTTACGCCGGTGGCGCCCAATTGCGGGAGTATCAGCCGTCTATGGGTCACCAACTGATCTAACTGAGTTTGGCGAATCCGGCCAATCAGCTCCCGGGTCCCGAAAGTCCCCTTGCCCGCGGCGCACCAGACGTTGATGCCGTGGGTGTCCAATACCAAGACCCAGGCGTTGAGACCGGGAAGTTCCCGGCGTAACGCATCAAAGCTCAACTTATAGCTGGCCGTTACCAGCACTTCACTCTTTTCATCCGGTTCGCCCACGGCGTAAAGCCCAGGCGCTACGCGGTAAAAATCCCGCGAAATACCAACTCTTGTCCGCAACTGCCCCAATCGATCCTGCCACTCAAGGGCAGTTTGCACCCTCGGGACTTTTCCCACCGCAGTGTCTAAAAACCCCACCACAAAATGTGCGATATGATATCCCGGCCGCTCATTTTGACCGGCGGGACGAGCCGGCTTTCCGCCACAGCAAACGACATCTGTAGCGCCCGGGTCCGATAGACCCGCTGTTGCGGGCACTTTATCCAAGATCTGGACGCCGTTGGAATTCAGTTCGGGCATCGAATCCAAAGTCATTTTAAACCTTTATTCTCCCATTCGGGGAATGGGAGAAAAACCCTCGCCTTTAGGCGGTTGAGAATTCACTAAAAATAACAAACCCCGGCACACGTCCAGTCAATTATAATTCGTTGTAAAAAAGAAGTCAAAAGGTGATTCTTTGCCAACACTCGTATCGAGTAGGTCGGGCCCATAAAAATGAAAGTTTTTATGGGCGCTTACGCCGGACCGCTTTTATGTGAACACCAATTCCACCAGGAATGGATTGACGATTGAGATGGATCGGCCTAAAAAGAGAAGGAGTGTATCAACATGAGGTCTGCCATGTCGGAATGGGAACGCTATCTCAACGACCACCAAACGCAATTTATCGTTGTTTGCTGTTTAACGCGCTGAAAGACAGTGCCCAAGCGTTGAGGAGAAGATCATGATTTTAAAAACCCTTTTTCATTCCATCGAGTCGAAAAACAGCCGAGAAGCCGAACAATGGTTGGAAACCATGGATGCCACGGATGTGACAGTGCTGGATGTCCGCCAGCCCGGCGAATACAAAAACGGGCATCTGCCCGGCGCCAAACTGATTCCGCTTACGGAGCTGGAAAAACGGATCGATGAATTGGACCCTGAAAAGCCTACCCTCGTATACTGAGCCATCGGCGGACGCAGCCGGGTGGCCACGCAGATGTTGTCGGGGAACGATTTCAAGGAGGTCTATAACCTTTCCGGCGGGATTAAAGCCTGGGACCGGAATGTGGCCGTGGGTGATGAAAAGATGGGGCTGGAGCTTTTTGCCGAAGCAGACTCTTTCACCCAGGTTTTGGCGACTGCCTATGCCTTGGAGGGCGGTTTGCGCAATCTGTACCAAGCGATGATGGCCGACGTTTCCAACCCGGCGGTTCAAAAAGTGTTTGGGCGCCTGGCCGAGATGGAGACCGAGCATCAGCGGCGGCTGTACGCCCTTTACCAGGAGGTGGAAGCGGCGCCGGTCAGCTTGGAAGAATTTAGTCGGGCGGCTGCACCAACTGTCGCCGAAGGGGGCTTTTCTATCGAGGAGTATCGCAAACGTTTTATCGCGGACCTATCCAAACCCGACAGCGCCATTTCCATCGCCATGACCATTGAGGCCCAAGCCATGGATCTTTACCAGCGGGCGGCGGACCAACAGGCGCCGGGCCCGGCCCGCGATATACTCCTTCAAATTGCAACCGAAGAAAAGGCCCACTTGCGCTATCTGGGTCAGTTAATGGACGAAATTACGACAGATATATAAATTGACAACAGCGTGTTTAACTTCAGGGAGCGATCATGGGAAAACATCTTGTTCTGATCGGCGGTGGTCATGCTCATATGGTAACACTCGCCAAATTACACACCTTTACCGACGCAGGTCACCAGGTCACCGTTATCGGCCCGTCGGATCACCACTATTATTCGGGTATGGGTCCCGGCATGTTGGGCAAAACCTATGCACCCGACGATATTCGTTTTCGCACCCGGCATGTGGTGGCGAAACAGGGCGGGACTTTTATCCGCGATGAGGCTGTGGGGATCGACCCCAAAGCACAAAAGATCTTTCTTACATCCGGCGACCCGGTTGCGTATGATGTCGTTTCATGTAATGCCGGGAGCCAGGTCCCCAAAGCAATGGTGACAGCCGATGCCGGCTCGGTTTTCAGCGTTAAGCCCATTGAACGGTTGCAGGAGGCGCAGACCCGTATTCAATCGCTCATGGCCGGCCGTAACGCCCGGATCGCCATTGTGGGCGGCGGATCCTCGGCAACGGAAATCGCCGGCAATATCTGGCAACTGGGACAAATTCTGGGCGGGTATAAGCCCCAGGTCCACATCTATACCAGCCGACGGCTGATGGAAGGCTTCCCCCGCCGTGTTCATCAAAAATGTTGGCAGGTATTAACCCGCCGTGGAATACATATTCATGAAAACACGCCTGTGGATAAAATTGATGGTGGCGGCATCCATCGCACAACCGGAACCACCGATCCGGCGGACCTGATCTTTATGGCCGTTGGGGTCAAACCATCGCCCATCTTCGCCGCGTCCAATATGGCTGTCGGTCCCGACGGCGGTTTGGCCGTTAATCAATACCTCCAGAGTATCGAATGGGGCAATGTTTTCGGCGGCGGTGACTGTATTCACTTTAGCCCGCAACCGTTGGATAAGGTTGGAGTTTACGCAGTGCGGGAAAACCCGGTCCTTTTTGCAAATCTCACCGCCGCTTTAAACGGCGGCGAGTTAACCTCCTTTGATCCCGGAGGCGACTATCTGCTGATTTTTAATCTGGGAGGCGGTAAGGGCGTTTTGCACAAAGCGGGGATGACCTTTAGCGGTAAGATTGCCTTTCGAATCAAAGACTATATTGACTGCCGGTTTATTAAAGAGTTTCAGGCCATCGAATAACCCTGGATACAATATCGGGGATAGCGACCCACAAGCTCATGGATATTCTTTATCAGCTCAGCTTCATCATCCGGGCTCTTGCGCTGATAGCGCTGTGTTGACCGATGCTGGCCGGTCACCTGACAAGCCCGGCGCTCCGAAACGGGGAACGCCTCAGACAGACGCGCCACCGCCTTTTTACGCCGCGCCGGGCTTAGAAGTTTCCCTCCGCCAGCTCCTTTAGCATCTCCTTGTCCAGCATCAAATCGGCTGCCAGTTTCTTGAGCCGGACGTTCTCTTTTTCCATTTAACGTTTTTATACGGTCATTAGGTGTTTGGGAGGCAATTTGAGGCGGTCAACAGAAGATTTTCCGGCCTCAAATTCGCGCCAGGCAATATTCTGGGTTCAATTATCGCATCGCCACACCTTCAATCTCCACCAGGGCGCCCAACGGCAGGGCCGCCACCTCAACACAGGCCCGCGCGGGGAGCGTCGGGTCCTCTTTGAAATAGTCTCCGTAGCACTGATTGACCACCGCAAAATCAGCCATGTCCGTTAAAAAGATGGTGGTTTTCACAAGATCACCCAGTTCCAACCCCGCGGCAGCTAACACGGCGGAGAGATGCGCCATAATTTGATGCGTTTGCGCGGTAACATCGGCTCCCACCAGTTTTCCCGTGGTTGGATCAAGACCGATTTGGCCGGAAAGATACAAAAGGTCGCCCGCCCAGTGGGCCTGTGCGTAAGGACCTACGGCCTTGGGAGCATTATCCGTTGCAACGGCGGTTTTATTCGGCACGAACACCTCCTAAATAAAATTCAAATTAATGTTTAAAACTGTGCCCCGTGAAATTAGCAGACCACCCGGGAAGCGTCAAACCGCATTTTACCGGAGACTTTGCGCAGATGATTGATTTTTTAGGCCAAGTTACTATAGCCTGCACCAAATTCAAAAATCTTTTTGGAAAGCTTTAAATCCGTTTTTACAGGTAAAAACCGGGATTTTCTTGACTTTTTCAGCCCGTCTTAATATTTGTTAGCCGGTTTTTTAAAAAACATCACCGTAAATATGGCCGTGGGTGTATCGGCAAGCATTTGCGACCCTGACAAGGAGACGGGGTCTCTTTTTTTCAGTATCGATATCAATTTTGATCAATAACGGCCATGAGGCCACAATAGCATCTGAAGGTATCTTTTAATGATCGATATCTTCCCAAAGTTTCTCAACCTATTTGAAAGGAGATTGATCTTATGGCACAACTGATTCCACCGCATGGCGGCAAAGGACTCACCATCTGTCTGCTGGAAGGCGCCGAGCTGGAAGCGGAAAAGTCAAAGGCCGAAAGCCTGAAAAAAATCGCCGTTTCCCCGCGCGTGAAAGGCGACCTGATTATGATCGGCATCGGCGGCTTTTCGCCCTTGACCGGTTTTATGACCCGCGTCGACTGGCAGGGTGTGTGCGAAAACTTCCTGACGGCCGACGGCGCCTTCTGGCCCGTTCCGGTAACGTTGGATGTAACCGAAGATGATGCGGCCGTTATTCATGAAGGCGACGAGATCGCTTTGTACGATGCCGAAAGAGATGAAATCATGGCCACCATGCAAGTGACTGAAAAATGGGCCATGAGCGACGCAGACAAAAAATTTGAGTGCGAAAAAGTCTTCATGGGTGAAGGCACCCCGACCGCCGAAGAGTTCTGGAAAATCGCCAAAGACGATCATCCCGGCGTTCAAATGGTAATGGCGCAGAATCCGGTGAACCTGGCCGGCCCGGTTAAAGTGCTCAGCGAAGCTGAATACCCGACGGAATTTGCCGGTGTCTACCACCGCCCGGCGGAAACCCGCGCGATGTTTGAAAAACAAGGCTGGAGTGAAGTGGCTGCGCTGCAGTTGCGGAACCCCATGCATCGCTCCCACGAATATCTGTGCAAAATCGCCGTTGAAGTGTGCGACGGTGTTTACATCCACTCTTTGGTCGGTAACCTCAAACCGGGCGACATCCCCGCCGATGTCCGCGTTAAATGCATTGATGCGTTGGTGCAAAACTATTTTGTCAAGGAAAATGTTATTCAGGGTGGTTACCCCTTGGATATGCGCTATGCCGGCCCGCGTGAAGGCCTGCTGCATGCCGCTTTCCGTCAAAACTACGGCTGCTCCAAAATGATTATCGGCCGTGACCATGCCGGCGTGGGCGACTTCTACGGCATGTTTGAAGCCCAAACGGTCTTTGACAAAATCCCGACTCCCGAAGAGCCGGGCAAGGCGTTGCTCTGCACCCCACTGAAGATCGACTGGACCTTCTACTGCTACAAATGCGACGGCATGGCCTCCTTGCGCACCTGCCCGCATGACAAAGAAGACCGGGTCCTGCTGTCGGGAACCATGCTGCGTAAAATGCTCTCCGAAGGCGAAGACCTGCCCGATCACTTTGGGCGTGATGAAGTTGTGACAATTCTGCGGGAGTACTATGAAGGGTTGACGGAAAAAGTGGAGATCAAAACCCACAAGGCCGCCACGGGATAATCTCGCGCAACTAACACGCTAAACGATATACCATCATAAAAAAGAGGGCCTGAATCTTGGGCTCTCTTTTTCTGCATGCTATGCAACGGTCATCCTGGAGAGCCGCAAGCTGTTGGTAACGACCGATATACTGCTGAAAGCCATGGCCACCGCCGCCCAAATGGGGTGAAGCTGGCGCAAAAAGAGCGGCGCCGATTCAAAAGGCTGCAACACCCCGGCGGCAACGGGAATCAGGATGATATTGTAGCTAAAGGCCCAAAAAAGGTTCTGCCAGATGGTCGCCATGGTAGCCCGGCTGATGTTTAATGCCCTGGGAACGCTTTTCAACGCCCCTGATGCCAAAACAACGTCACCGGTTTCAATGGCAACATCGGTCCCCCCCCCCATGGCTAAACCGACATCGGCCTGAGCCAGAGCGGGTGCATCGTTGATGCCATCTCCCACCATCCCCACCGTAAGTCCCTTTTGCTGCAACGCCTTGACCCGATTCGCCTTTTCCGCCGGCAGCACTTCCGCTTCTACCGTTTGAATGCCCGCCTGATCCGCTATTGCTTTGGCGGTCTGAGTGTTATCACCGGTGAGCATGACCGTTTTCAAACCCATTTGATGCAGTTTGGCAATGCCATCGACCGCATCGGGCTTAATGGTATCGGCCATGGCCAGCATGCCGGCCGGTTTCCCGTCGCGTTCTATCATTATCAGGGTTTTACCCGCTTTTTGTAATCGCTCGATTTCATCTGCAAACAGAGGGGCATTTTGCTCCTCAAACCATCCCGGCCGCCCGACTTTCACCAGGCTGCCATTCACCCGGGCGGAGATCCCCTGGCCGCGATGCGCGGTAATATCGGTTGCGCCAACCAACGGGAGTCCGTTTCTGTCGGCATAAGCCACAACGGCTTTACCCAAGGGATGCTCGGAACCCGACTCCACCGCCGCGGCCATCTGAAGCAACTTGCGGGCGTCATATCCATCGGCGGGAATCACATCGGTTACCATGGGTTTGCCTTGGGTGATGGTGCCGGTTTTATCAAACACAATGGTGGTGAGATCCCGGGTCCGTTCAAGTACTTCGCCGTTTTTAAAAAGAATTCCCGCCTGGGCCCCTCTACCGGTTCCCGCCATGATCGCCGTGGGTGTTGCCAACCCTAACGCGCAGGGACAGGCGATAACCAGAACCGCCACCAGCCGGATCATGGCCGGGACAAAGTCACCGCCGAGGCCCCACCAGACAAGAAAAGTGATCAAAGCAATTCCCAAGACTGCCGGCACAAACACCGCCGCCACCCGGTCAGCCATCGTCTGGATCGGCGCCTTGCTTCCTTGGGCCGCCTGTACCATGCGAATAATCCGGGCCAGAGCTGTTTTTTCGCCCACCTCGGTGGCTGTTACGGTGAGCAGCCCATCCCCGTTGATCGTACCCCCCACCACCTTGTCCTCCGGCCCCTTTTCCGCGGGCATCGGCTCTCCGGTCAACATCGATTCATCCACTGCCGAATATCCCGAAACAATGGCGCCATCCACGGGAACCCTTTCCCCGGGACGCACCTGAACCGTTGCACCCACTTGCACCTCCGTAAGCGCAATCTCACGCACCGTGCCGTTTTCCACCACCCGGGCCGTTTTGGGCCGCAATCCCATGAGTTTGCGGATCGCCCCCCCGGTCTTGCCTTTGGTTCGCGCTTCTAAGAGTTTGCCCAGTTTGATAAGGGTGATGATCACCGCCGCGGTCTCAAAATAGACATGGCCATCCAATTGCGGCGCCAATAGTACGCTCAGGGAATAAAAGTAGGCTACCGATGATCCCATAGCCACCAATACGTCCATGTTGGCGCTTCTGTTTTGTAGTGCTTTGGCCGCTCCGGTATAGTAATCCCGGCCCGTATAAAACTGTACCGGGGTGGCCAACAGCGCCAACAGCCAGTTGACCCAGAGCGTATGCGCCCACGGTCCCAACAGATCAAAATCCCGGGCCATGCTCAAAACAAACAGGGGCGCGGCAAAGACAATCCCCACCATGAGCCGACGGGTCTGTAATTTGATCTCGGCCTCTCCGGCCTTTCGCTCAACATCCCGGTTATCACTTTCAGAGTTACGCCAGAGGGCGTCAAATCCGATGGCGCGAATACCCTCTAAGATGCGCCCTTCGGCATCGGGAGAGGGGAGATACTCTACAGTGGCCCTCTCCGTGGCAAAATTGACCCGGGCCGAAACGACCCCCGGAACTTTCTTCGGTAGTTGACGTTCAATATTGGCTGCGCAATTGGCGCAATGCATGCCTGTAATGGGCAGTACCACCGTGACCAGGGCAACATTGAAACCAGCCGATTGCACCGCTTCGACCACTTCTCTTTTGGTGATCTGTTGGGGATCAAATTGAACCGAAGCGGTTTCCGACGCGAAATTAACCATCGCTTCGGTTACACCCGCCTTTTTATTTAACGCCCGTTCAATATTGGCGGCACAGTTGGCGCAACTCATGCCGGTAACGGGCAGGTTTAATCGGGCAGGTGTCATTGATTTCGATCCTTTTGGTCGTGTAGTGTATACTTTAAGCAATAAAGAACACTTGTAAATGATGTCAAATTCCCCTATCCATATGGCTCAACTGTTACTTTTACGATTATTATGGATTTGTAAAGGAAATGACGATGCCCCAAACCATGTATGCCAAACTTTGGGATGCCCACCAGGTTCATACCGGCGAAGATGGGACCACCATTATATATGTGGACCGTCATCTGGTGCACGAAGTGACCAGCCCACAGGCCTTTGACGGGCTGCGCCGCGCCAAGCGGAGTGTGCGTCATCCCCAAAAAACCGTTGCCACAATGGACCACAACGTCTCTACTCAAAACCGCAATATGGACGGCGCCGGCGAAACGTCCCGTATTCAACTGGAAGTATTGGGCCGCAATTGCCGTGATTGCAATATCTCTTTGTACGGCCTTGACAGCCCCCGACAGGGAATTGTGCATGTCATTGGCCCCGAGTTGGGCATCACCCAACCGGGGATGGTGATTGTATGTGGCGACTCCCACACGTCCACCCACGGCGCCTTTGGCGCACTGGCCTTTGGTATCGGCACTTCGGAAGTGGAGCACGTTCTGGCCACCCAGACCCTTTTACAAAACCGCTCCAAAACCATGCGCATCTCCGTGGATGGCCCGTTGGCCAAGGGTGTGACCGCAAAAGATGTGATCCTCTATATCATCGGCCAGATCGGCGCCGACGGCGCCGCGGGTCATGTGATTGAATATGCCGGCAGCACCATTCAAGCCTTATCTATGGAGGGCCGTATGACAGTCTGCAATATGAGCATTGAAGCGGGCGCCCGGGCGGGAATGGTGGCGCCGGATGAGACCACCTTCGCCTATCTGCAAAACCGCCCTTTTGCACCTCAAAAAGATCAATGGGATGCGGCCGTGGCCCACTGGAAAACCCTGCCCAGCGATAAAGAGGCTGTTTTTGATACAGAGTTTCATTTTGATGCGGCCGCTATTAAGCCCCAGGTCACTTGGGGAACCAGTCCGGGTCAGGTGACGGATATCTCCGGTGCGGTTCCCAACCCGGATGACATCACCGACCCGGTTCAGAAGGAGGCCGCTGTGAACGCCTTGCAATATATGGGTTTGGAACCCAATACCCCTATGACCAAGATTGAAATAGACAAGGTTTTTATCGGTTCTTGCACCAACAGCCGAATTGAGGATCTAAGGGCCGCGGCGGCTGTTGCCCAAGGCCGAAGTGTTCATTCGAAGGTGCAGGCCCTGGTGGTGCCGGGTTCCGAAGCGGTGCGCCGCCAAGCCGAAGCGGAGGGTCTGGATCAAGTGTTTAAAACGGCCGGGTTCGAATGGCGTTACGCAGGCTGCTCCATGTGCCTCGCCATGAACGATGACCGTTTAAAGCCGGGTGAGCGCTGCGCCGCATCCAGTAACCGCAATTTCGAAGGCCGCCAAGGACCCGGCGGACGGACCCATTTGGCCAGCCCGTCCATGGCGGTTGCTGCGGCGGTTAACGGCCGTTTATCAGATGTACGTGATTTCTAACCGGTATGGCCGCTTGTGTAAACGGCGGCGGCGAACATTGAAAGCTGCTATGGCAAAAAACCGATAGCTGCGGACACTGTAAGAAAAATTTCAGAAACAAGGGATTTTCAATGCAACCATTTACCACCCACACCGGCATTGTCGCCCCGCTGGATCGGGCCAATGTGGATACGGACGCCATTATTCCAAAACAATTCTTACGCAAGGTAACGCGCACCGGTTTTGGCCGGCATCTTTTCCATGAGTGGCGCTTTATTGACTACGAAGGGACTGAAGAAAACCCCGATTTTGTTTTAAACCAAACGTCGTATCGTAAAGCGTCGGTGCTCTTGGCCCGTGACAATTTCGGCTGCGGCTCCAGTCGGGAGCATGCGCCCTGGGCTTTACATGACTTTGGCTTTAAGGTGCTTGTAGCGCCCTCTTTTGCCGATATTTTTTACAACAACTGTTTTAAAAACGGCATGTTACCCGTTGTGCTGTCGTCCACAACGATAGACGCCCTGTTTGCCCAAGTGGCGCAAGCCCCTGGTCTCAAATTGAGTGCCAATCTTGAAAAACAGGTGGTCATTGATCCGGCTGGTAAAGAGCACCCCTTTGAGATCGGCGCCTTTGCCAAACAGTGCCTGCTTCAAGGGTTGGACCAGATCGGCTGGACCCTGCAGTTTGAAGCTCGTATTGAAGCCTATGAAAAACGACTGGACGCCAACCGGCCCTGGATGCGCGGCGGGTAACACATTACATTCAAGGCCTTGCAATTCCTGCACCTCCATGTTGGTTTAATTCTCCTGACTTGAACCAACAATTTGACGGGCCCCCACAAAAATTGTTTCTTTTGGTTAACAGCTGAAATCATTAAATATGTTATGCAGCCGCTGCATTTCCTTTTCGGTATCGGTAACAATCTCGTCAATAATCTCTTGGAGCGGCTGCACCTTGTGCACCAACCCCACTGACTGTCCAGCCATCAGTGAGCCACGTTTGATATCCCCGTCAATCACCGCGTTTTTCAAGGCCCCGACCCAAAAGCGCTCCACCTCGTACTGGGCCTCTACGCGACCCATCTTTTCATGGTCCAATTGATGCAGTAGTTCCAATTGCAGCTTACCGAATTCGATGGAGCCCTCATTTTTTAAGGCTCTGACGGGGATGACCGGCAGTCGGGAATCAAACTGCGGCGTCGCCATGGCGTCGCGGGCCCGCGCCTTGGTAAAGGCCGCCTTAAAATCGGGATGGGCCTTGCACTCCTCGGCCATAACAAACCGGGTCCCCATCTGCACCCCCGCGGCCCCCATCATCAAAAGATGAGCCGCCATTCGCCCGGTAGCAATCCCGCCGGCCACAAACACAGGCACCCCTTCCACTTCAAAGAGGATCTGCTGGACCAACACCGACAAGGCCACCGGCCCAATATGACCGCCCGCTTCGGAGCCTTCCAACACCAGGGCGTCGGTGCCCATCTCCACCAGTTTATGGGCCAACGGCGCCGTGGGCGCAAAACAGATCACTTTAGCGCCGCTCTCCTTGGCCGCCGCAATTTCCCGCCGTCGCGGAATTCCCCCCGCAAAAACGACCACATCGCAGGCCAAAGCACAAACAAGATCCAACTGTTTCCCATAGGCAGGCGCCAACGTGATGAGGTTGACACCAAAAGGGTGTTCCGACAACGCCCGGGTGGTTTCAATCTCTTTGGCTAAAATATCCACCGGCGTGTTGCCGCCGGCAAGCAAACCGAACCCACCGGCGTTTCCCATGGCGCTGACCAGATTGGGATCGCTGACCCAGGTCATGGCGCCGCACATGATGGGGAATTCACACCCCAAAAAGGCTTTTCCTCTTTCAATAAAAGGATCAATCAGCATTTGCTTGAATCTCCATTGGGTTTGATTTATCCTGAGCGACACTGAATGGACCGCGCGCTGTGGGTGGGCCGGCAACCCTTTCGGCTTTTCATCACCCTGTATGTGTATGGTTGGAACCATATCATTATGCTAAGAGTATTTAAAGACGAGCTGCAATCCACGGACCAATTTGTCATCACTTTGGAGCTAGCACCCGGAAGCAAATCCGCCGGCCGCAATGTGGATACCGTGAAACAGATTGCCGCGGACGCTTTTGCCGGCGGGCGTGTTTCCGCTGTTTCCATCACCGACAATCCCGGCGGGAACCCCTCTTTAAGCCCTGATGCCCTGGGCCACGAGATTTTCAGTGTGGGTATGGATGTCATCGTTCATTTTACCTGCCGCGACAGCAATCGGGTGGATCTGGAAAGCCGCGCCCTACAGTTGGCCGATGACCTTTACAAGGGCGATGATGCGCCAACCCCGGATGTGAAGTAGCCCATGACACCCACCCCGGACTTCATCCCAGACCATAGAACGCTCTGGTTGCCGTTTGCCGAGCGTGCCGTGGAAGAGGGTCTTGTACTGCCCGCCGATTCCCGGTTTAGGGCTATCGCCACCTCCGTTTTCGCCTTTAGTGATTTTGTCTGGTCCTCTTGTCTGAAAACACCGGCTATGCTGCTCCAGCTTTACCAGAGCGGCGACCTGGACAGAACATATCCCCAAGAGCATTACGCCCGACATTTAGGTCTTGAGCTGACGGGCGCCACAGATGAGAACGATCTGATGAAACGGTTGCGCCTGTTTCGTCGACGGGAGATGGTGCGTATCGCTTGGCGGGATTTAAATACAGCGGCAAATCTTCACGAAACCCTGTCAGATCTAAGCCGTCTCGCTGACGCCTGCCTGGATGAGACTCTTTCCTTTTTACATGAAACGCTGTGTAAAGAGATGGGCAGACCCGTGGATGATGAAGGTCAACCCATTTTACTGACGATTCTGGGCATGGGCAAATTGGGCGCCGGCGAACTCAACTTTTCATCGGATATTGATCTCGTATGTACCTACCGTCAGAACGGCCGTCTTGAAAATGGTTCCCGTACTCCGGTCGACTTTTTTACGCAACTTGCCCGGCGATTGATCAGGGTGATCGGCGCCCGAACCGCTCTGGGAATGGTCTTCCGGGTGGATATGGATCTAAGGCCCTATGGATCTTCGGGGCCTTTGGCCATCAGTTTTGATGCATTGGAGGAGTATTTTATCCGCCAGGGGCGGGAATGGGAACGCTACGCCTGGATCAAAGCCCGCCCGGTGGCCGGCGACATCAGTGCAGGAAAGGAATTGCTGGAAAGGATAAAACCCTTTATCTTCCGCCGCTATTTGGACTTCGGGGTCTATGATTCCCTGCGGGAGATGAAGGCCGGGATTGCCAAACAGGTGCGCCAAAAACGGGTGGCGCACAATATCAAACTGGGCCCGGGCGGTATCCGCGAGATCGAATTTTTTGGCCAGATTTTTCAGCTCCTCAGGGGAGGGGTGCTCCCGGCGTTGCAGCAGCGGCCGATCTTACCCATTCTGGATCAATTGACCCGGGAAGGTTTAGTGCCCCAATCGGTGACCGATGAGTTAAAGACCGCCTATTGTTTTTTACGCATGGTGGAAAACCGGCTACAGATGGTCAACGATCAGCAAACCCACCTGCTTCCCGTAAAAGCCCCGGCTCAAGCACAATTGGCCGCCGCCATGGGCTTTACCTGTCCTGAATCGGGGTGGGAACAGTTATTAAAAGAGCTTGATGCATATCGGTCCCAGGTCCATCATCACTTTCAACAGCTATTGGGTTCGACGGAATCTTCATCGGATTCGGGCGCTGACGGTGAAGCCCAAAACCCAATGGATGCCGTCTGGCAGCAAGAAATCGTCGGTGAAACCGCTGATGCCGCTTTACGTCAAGCCGGATACGGAACGCCCCGGAGGGTTCATCAACTGCTGGCCCGTTTACATGATGAGCCGGCCACGCGACTGCTCAGCAGAACCGGCCGAACCCGTTTGGATCTTCTGCTTCCGTTGATCATTGCAAAAGCAGCCAACACCGATAACCCCGAAGCGGTGCTGGGCCGTATTTTAAAACTGGTTCGAGCGGTTCTGCGTCGCACCAGCTATTTGGCGCTGCTCATCGAAAATCCCAGGGCCATTGACCATCTCGTAAAGTTGGCTGCGGCCAGTCCGATGATCATCTCGCAACTGATTCGCCACCCCTTGCTTTTGGATGAACTGATGGACACCCGGACCCTCTACCACCCTCCGTCAAAATCCCAACTGGAGCAGGACCTGGAAGCCCGGATCACCCAAATTGACCCGGACGATCTTGAGTTTCAGATGACCACCCTGGCTGTCTTTAAACAGATCAACATCTTACGGGTGGCCGCCGCCGATGTCACCGGCACTTTGCCGTTGATGAAAGTAAGCGACCGGCTGACCGACATTGCCGAAGTGATCCTGGCCAAGGTGGCTCAAATCGCCTGGGACTATCTGGTAAAGCGTCACGGAAGGCCCCAAACCGTGCTTGCCGGAAAGCCTTTAAAGCAGGGTTTTACCATCGTTGCCTATGGTAAAACCGGCGGTTTTGAAATGGGCTACGGTTCGGATCTGGACCTGGTGTTTTTGCACACCGGCAAACCCGGCACCTACACCGACGGGAAGCGGCCCCTGGATATTGCCACCTTTTTTGCCCGTCTGGGTCAGCGGGTACTGCACCTTCTCACTACCCGCAGCCAGACCGGAATGCTCTACGAAGTGGACATGCGCCTGCGGCCTTCGGGCGCCAGCGGTCTTTTGGTCAGCCACCTCGACCACTTTACCGAATACCAGCAGACCACCGCCAGGGTTTGGGAGCATCAGGCGCTCATCAAGGCTCGGCCGCTTTACGGTGATCCGGAACTGGTGGCGGCTTTTGACCACATCCGGCGCCGAATTTTGAGTCAACCGTTTCATAAAAATCACCTGCGTCGTGAAGTAGTCTCCATGCGGCGCCAGTTGCGCAGCGCCCATGGCGCCAAATCGCCGACGCAGTTTCATCTCAAACAGGATCCCGGCGGCATAGTGGATATCGAATTTATGGTTCAGTACCTGATTTTGCGCTTTGCCGCAACCCACCCCCGGCTGCTGGATTGGACTGACATTGTCCGCCAGATTCAGTACCTCATTGAAGCCCGGGTGCTCAAGGAGAACGCCGGGCACGTCATGCGCCGGGCCTATCTAGGCTACCGCCTGACGGCCCACCGACTCACATTGCAGGAAAAAGAGGCCCTTACGGACAGCACCCGCTTTAAAGACGTGCGGGAAGCCATCACCCTTTTTTGGGATCGGTTAATGGAACCCAAACCCATGTAGTCGCAAACCTGGATTATTATCAATATCAACCGTGACCTTTTTTTAAATATAGGGGCCGCGAAAAGGGCGACTTTCGCAGCATCCGGAACGATCCCCCCATACATGACACCCCCCCATAGGGAACCCAGGGGGTGCTGTATATATGCCTTCAGGCTGTAAAAACGATGCCCTTGGAATCAGGGTTTTGTCATTGATTTTTTACAGGGGGCCTGTTTATATACAAGTACCCGCAAAATATGCAACAGAAGGGGATAAACATGCCATCTGCCGAGCAACTTCGCAGCCGTCTTTCAAAAAAGCTCAAAGAGCTATTCCAACTTGATCAGCCCGATCTGGATTTCGGCTTTTACCGTATCATGCACGCCAAGGCGGAGCAGGTGCAGGAATTCATCGAAAACGACCTGTTGAAAATAGTGGAAGACGCTTTTGGGCAGGTTGACGAAACGCGCAAGGAGGAATTGCGGGCCAGGATCGAACGGGAAATCCAGGCCGCCAGAGAATACGGAGTGCCGGACCCGGAAAATTCTCCAAAAGTTACAGAGGCCTATGCGGAATATAACGCTGTCAAAGACAGTGCAGGCAGCGAGGCCGGCGTCTACGACCATCTCTATCGCTTTTTCGAACGGTATTACGATGCCGGCGACTTCATTTCGCGCCGCTATTACACGCGGGAAACGCCCGGCAAAGCGGCTCCTTTTGCGGTTCCTTATAATGGTGAAGAGGTCAAACTGCACTGGGCCAATGCCGATCAGTATTATATCAAGACAGCGGAATATTTCACCCACTACACCTTTGACTTGCGGCAAACCCGGGAATTTCGCGCCCGGAATAAAAAAGATCAAATCGATGTCCCGTCCGGTCAAAAAGAGACTTCTCCGCTCAAGGTCCATTTCCGCATTGCTGACGCGGCTGAAGGCGAACATGGCAATGTCAAGGCAACGGATGCCAACAAACGGCTTTTTATCATCCATCACCCGAACCCGGTTGAGGTCAATGAAGAGGGCGAATTGGTCGTCAACTTCGAATACCGTCCTGACCCGGAAAAATCCGGGCAGGAAAAAACCTGGCGGGAGAAACGCAACGCCCAGGCGGTCGAGACGATCCTCGAACAACTCGAAGCGATGATGCAGGAAAAGGAGGGGCATCGTGAGGCCCTTTCCGAGTATCTCCGACTGCTGACGATCCCTGCGCCCACCGGAAAAGACAAAAAGCGCCCACTGCTGGCCAGGTACATCACCCAGTACACGGCCCGCAACACCATGGATTATTTCATCCACAAAGACCTCGGCGGTTTCCTTCGGCGCGAGCTGGATTTTTACATCAAGAATGAAGTGATGCGCCTTGATGACATTGAAGAGGCCGATGCGCCTGCTGTGGAAAGCTACCTGGCCAAGATTCGGGTGTTACGCAACATCGCGGGCAAACTGATCGACTTTCTGGCTCAACTCGAAGATTTTCAAAAGAAGCTCTGGCTCAAGAAAAAGTTCGTAGTGGAAACCAATTACTGCATCACTTTGGACCGGGTGCCGGAGGAACTGTACCCGGATATTGCAGCGAATGATGCCCAGACAGAGGAATGGGTCAGGCTATTTGCTATTGATGAAATAGAGGCAGACCTTCACAATCCTGGCTATACCAAACCGCTGACTCAGGAGTTCCTCAGGGCAAATGACAAATTGGTACTGGATACCCGGTTTTTCGATGGTAATATAAAGGCGCGACTGGTGGCCTCGATTGGAAATTTAGATGACCAGTGTGATGGGCTATTGATCCATTCAGAGAATTTTCAGGCACTAAATCTATTGCAGAAACGGTATCGCGAGCAGGTGAAATGCGTGTATATTGATCCGCCGTATAACACGGACGCAAGTCCAATTGCTTACAAGAATTCCTATCGCAATTCTTCATGGATGTCACTTATTGAAAACAGATTAATAATAACAAAACCTTTATGCGATGATGGAGGAATATTATGTGTAACAATTGATGATTTTGAACAAAAAGAATTAGAATCTGTTATTGAGGCAACGTGGGGTATGGATAATATTCTTGGAGTGGTTGCCATACGAAATAACCCCTCAGGAAGGCCCACCTCATTGGGTTTTGCCGTTGCCCATGAGTATGCAATTTTCGTGTCTAAAATATATGGAACACCTGTAAAAAAACTTCATAGATCGGAAGCACTCGATAAGCGATACAAAGAGCGAGATGAAGTTGGAAAATATATGTGGGAGCTTTTAAGAAAAAGGGGGTCAGATTCAGAGAGAAAAGACAACCCTAAGGCCTTTTTCCCCTTTTATGTTTCCAAGCTAGGAAAAATACGTTTGCCAGATATGGAATGGGATGACTCTAAAAAGATTTGGACCATTTACGAAGAGCCAAAAAACGATGAACTTGCAGCTTACCCGATTGATGACAATGGGACAGAGAGAAGATGGCGATGGGGGATAGATAAGGCCAAGAATCAATTACAGGACTTAAAAGTTAATATGTCTGATGGTGGAAATTACACAATTTACTATAAATACAGACCGCCTGAAGGAGTAACTGCTACTACTAATTGGATTGAATCAAAATATTCTTCAACAGAACATGGTACAGGTCTACTGAAAAAGTTTTTCACAGACTACGATCCATTTTCCTTCCCAAAATCTATTTATGCCGTTCAAGACTGTTTAGTTGTTTCGGGTATAGAAGATCATGGGACAGTTCTGGACTACTTTGCCGGTTCCGGAACCACCAGCCATGCTGTTATTAACCTAAACCGTGAAGATGATGGCAAACGAAAGTATATCCTAATTGAAATGGGCGACTATTTTGACACCATTCTCAAACCTCGAATTGCTAAGGTAATCTACTCCGAAAACTGGAAGGACGCTAAACCTACCTCCCGCCATACAGGCATATCTCACTGCTTTAAATACATCCGTCTCGAATCTTATGAAGACGTATTGAATAACCTGCGCTTAGATGAAAATCCGGAACGCAAAAAAGCCGTGGAAGCCAATGCAACGCTACATGAAGACTACATGCTTCGTTACATGCTTGATGTGGAAACCAGGGGCAGCCAGTCGCTGCTCAATATCGACGCGTTTGCCGATCCGACCGCTTACACCCTGGATGTTAAAAAGCCGGGATCGGATGAGGTTGTCACCCGCAATGTTGATCTTATCGAAACGTTTCATTTTCTGATCGGCCTCCGCGTTGAACACATCGCCATGCCCCAGTCCTTCAACGCGAAGTTTACGCGTACACAAGACCCGGCGCTGCCGGAGGAGCAAGACACCAGACTGGTGGTGGATGGGCGTGTTACACAGGACGCAGAGGGTTCCTGGTGGTTCCGCAAGATCGAAGGTTGGGTTCCTAGGGATTCCGCAAACCCCAACAACGGCCTGCGGGAAAAGGTTTTGGTTGTGTGGCGCAAGCTTACCGGCGACCTGGAAAAAGACAATCTCATGCTTGATGAATGGTTTCAAAAAGACCGCATCGGCGCCCGCGATTTTGAGTTCGACACCATCTATGTCAACGGCAGCAATAACCTGCCGAATCTCAAGCAGGACGATGAAAACTGGACAGTCCGCCTCATTGAAGAGGAGTTCATGAAACGCATGTGGGACGTAGAGGGCATTTAATATGCACAGTTCACTCAACAAGTTAACAATAAAAGGCTTCAAGTCCATTCGGGAGCTGAAGGACTTTGAATTGAATGATCTGAATATTTTCATTGGTGGTAATGGTGCCGGCAAAAGCAACCTGATTGAGTATTTTCGATTGCTGCGAAAAATCATTGAAGGCAACCTTAATGAATACATCCGTTTGGGCGGTGGCATCAGTGATTTTCTTTTTAACGGTCGTAAAGTAACAAAAAAACTATATTTTGAAGCACGATTTGGCGCTCGCGGTTATCGTTTCTGCATAGAACCAGGGCCGTCGGAAAAGGCATCACTCACCAATGAAGCACGATATTACGAGCATGGTCTTACCGGGTGGTGGGTATTGGGTGACAGCCCGGACGGTAAATCCTTGCTGGTAAAGGAGGCCAAAGGCGATTCATCAGATAGTGAGTATAGTCGGCCAGTTTATGATGCAATCTCATCCTGGCAGATTTATCATTTCCATGACACCAGCGCCACAGCCTCCATGAGGCACTATGAAATTGTTCAGGATAACAAGGTATTGCGTTTTGATGCGGCCAACATCGCACCTTACCTTCTACACTTAAAGAAGAAGCAGGCAACTGCGTATCGGGAAATCTTGAACTCTGTGCGGCTGGTGACGCCCTTTTTTGATAATTTTCTTCTGGATGCATCTGAATTTGGAAAGAAACAAAAAGTCAATCTTTCCTGGCTGCAAAAGGGTTCGGATTACCCCATGCAGCCCTATCATTTTTCCGATGGTTCTATCCGCTTCATCTGTCTGGCAACAGCGCTGCTACAACCGAATCCGCCGTCAACTATTATTATTGACGAACCGGAACTGGGGCTGCATCCATCCGCCATTGCGATTCTTGCGGAATTGATTCAAAACGCCTCTAAACGTACCCAGCTGATCGTGGCGACACAGTCTCCGGCTTTGATCGACCATTTCGGTGTTGAAGATGTGGTGGTGGTAAATCGTAAAGATGGAGCTTCGACCTTTGGACGTCTTAAAGAAAAGGATTTCAATGTTTGGCTTGAAAAATATTCAGTAGGCGAACTCTGGAGCAAGAATGTGATTTCCGGAGGGCCAGCTTATGAGTAATCATGCTGAAATCGTGGCCTTGGTGGAGGGAAAAACCGAACAGATTTTCATACATGACATCATAAGCCCCTTTCTGTCCATGAAAGGCATTTACATGACGCCGATTATCATTTCCAAACCTGGCCAGAAAGGTGGAGATGTGCAGTTTGCCAGGGTCAAAAATGACATTGGTTTACATTTGAAGCAACGCCCCGATACTTTTCTCACACTTTTTGTCGATTACTATGGAATCAAAAGAGATTGGCCGGGTTTAAGCAAGGCCAAAAGACAAACAACGCCCGATGGTAAAGCGGAAAAGGTTAACAGCGCCATAAAGATCCGGGTAAGTGAATTGTTTGGTGACTACGGTGCGAAAAGGCGATTTATCCCATATGTTGCCATGCATGAATTTGAAGCGATGCTATTTTCCGATCCGAAACTCCTTGCAGATCAGCTCAATATACCCGAAACCGATATAGATGATATTCTTTCCGAATGCGGTGAGCCGGAAAATATCGATGACTCTCCCCATACAGCACCTTCTAAGCGACTCGAAAATCTTTCTGTACGATTCAAAAAGACAACGACAGGTATCGCCATTGCTAATGCGATCGGACTCGATCAAATCCGTACACAATGTCCAATTTTCAATGCCTGGTTGAGCGAAGTTGAACTTTTAGAGGGTGGCAACGATGGCTGCGCGTAAACCGAGAGGCCCCAAGCCGCATACATTCATGAACAAACTGTTGCTCAATCAGTGGCTCATCAGCCTGTTCGGCATTGATCCGCTGGTAGAACAGAGAAACAACGGCAAGGTGGTGCGCCCCTTTCATAAGTTGGCGGAGCCGATTCGTGATCCGCGCATGGAAGGTCTGGATGCAGACAACATTCACAAATTTTATCACCACCTGATTAACAGCAACATGTTCCGGAATGACGGTGACCGGAAGCTGAGCAAGGAACAGATTTTACTCTACGAAGAGAACATTGTCCGCCATACTCAAACCATAAACGAAAAACGTCACCGACCGGTCGTGTGGAAATACTATCAGTGGCTGACGCTGCTCTTTGTTGAAATTTACCTGGATCGATTCTTCGGAAACCGGGAAAGCCTGCTCGCTGACCTCAATGCCTTTGTAGAACATTTCAACCGTCACTGGGCGGATTATGCGGATGTGCCGGCTTACGACGATGATGACCTGAACAAGCTATGCCTGCAGAACGCTACCGGCAGCGGTAAAACCCTGGCGATGCATGTGAACCTTCTGCAGTATCGGCGCTATGCCCGCAGACATGGCAAGGACAAGGATTTATCCCGCGTCATCCTGCTTACGCCCAATGAAAGGCTCAGTGAACAGCATATCGCCGAGTTCCGGGAAAGCGGCTTCCTGGCGGATAAGGTTCTTCTATCACGAAGGGATCCTTTTCAATGGGAACAGGTTGACGTGGTGGAAATTACCAAACTTGCAGATCAGGAAGGCCCGAACACCATCGCCACCCGGAGTTTGGGCGACCGGAACCTGCTGCTGGTGGATGAAGGCCACCGCGGTATGAGCGGCACGGAGGAGGGTGTCTGGTTTACGCGCCGCAGCAACCTCTGCGCCAAAGGGTTCACCTTCGAATATTCAGCCACTTTTGAACAGGCTGTGAAGGCTTCCGGCAATGCCGCTTTTGAGAACAGCTACGCCAAGGCGGTCATATTCGACTATTCCTACCGCTGGTTTTATGAGGATGGGTTCGGAAAGGATTATCAAATCCTAAACCTGCCGGAATCTTTTGAAGAGGCCCGGTCGGTATATATCACCGCATGTCTGCTCAAGTTCTATCAGCAGCTTCGGATATACGAAGAAAATACCAATGGCTTCGAACCCTTTCATATGGAAAAACCGCTATGGGTGTTTGTCGGCAGCACGGTTTCTTCCGGGCGACTAAATCAAGCTGAACAATTGATGGCCACTGACGTGGCGTTGATAATCCATTTTATAGCGAATTTTCTTGACAATCAGAAAGCGGCCGTTCGTCGAATAGATGAGATTTTAACCGGGAAAGGCCGGGACACCGGCTTGCTGGACAAGGATGGTAACGACATCTTTGCCGGGGCATTTTCCTATCTTGCCAAGATGATGAACGCCGGGGAATCTGTTGAAGACATCTACAGGGATATTCTCTTACGGTTGTTTAACAATGCCGCAGGCGGGAATCTTTCGCTTGATCGAATTAAAGGGGAGTCCGGCGAAGTGGCGCTGCGGGCGGGAACGTCCGATATTCCCTTCGGCCTGATTAATGTGGGCGATGCCAGGGGGCTTTGTGATCATGTGGTCCAGGTCGCAACACGAAATGGCACCCGGTTGACCGTGGAGGAGAGCGACTTTACAGAGGCCATGTTCGCATCGGTAAAAGATTCCACATCTCCTGTCAATCTTTTGATCGGTTCTAAAAAGTTTGTTGAAGGCTGGGACTGCTGGCGGGTCAGTACGATGGGTTTGATGCATGTCGGCCGTTCTGAAGGTGCTCAGATTATTCAGCTTTTTGGTCGCGGGGTGCGCCTGAAAGGGTATCAATGGAGCCTCAAACGGAGTGACCATTGCCATTGCCCTGCACCCGTCCCGCCCTTTATTGAGAAACTGGAAACATTGAATGTATTCGGAATTGAAGCGGACTTTATGGAAAAATTCCGGGAATTCCTTAATAAGGAAGGTCTCCCGGGCAATGAGCGCCGCAAGATTATAACCATTCCTCTAAACGTGACTTACGATTTCGGCAAGAAACTCAAGATTCTCCGTCCCAAGCGCAAATCCTCTGACGGTAAGGAATACGATTTCAGGAAAGACGCACCGGTTCCGACCGTTGGTGATGTGCCGGACTACCTGAAACGCAACAGGATCAAGGCGGATTGGTACCCGCGTATTCAGGCGGTGCAGTCGCGTGGAACCGCACCGGCTGCTCAAAAAGACGAGGCCTCGTTTGGGGAACAGCAGCTTGCATTGCTGGATTACGATGCGCTTTTCTTTGAACTGGAGCAGTTCAAGCGCGAGCGAAGCTGGCACAATCTCAATATCTCTAAGGATGGTATCAGCCGCCTGCTGAAAGATTCAGACTGGTACACCCTCTATCTGCCGCAAGCCAGGATGAACCCGGTAAATTTTGATGGGATACTGCTTTTACAACAGGTGGCAACTGAGATGCTGAAACGCTATTGCGACCACTATTACAATTACCGCAAACGAGAATATATGGAACCACGGTTGGAGTTGCGCGAGTTACAGCAGAGTGATGACAATATTCCCAAAGAGGAAGACTATCAACTTATCGTCGATGGTGATGAAGATCAGCTTATTGCAAATATAAAACACATCAAAAAAGAATTGGAAGAAAAGAAAGATGACCTGCTACAGGTGGGCGATCTGAAGGCCTGCAATTTCGGCAACCATCTTTTTCAGCCGCTGTTCCATGTCCGCCGGGGCGGGAAAATCATCATCCTGCCGGTGGCGCTCAATGGAAGCGAATACCAGTTTGTTGCCGACCTTAAAACCTGGTGTGATTCGAACAGTACGGATTTGAAAGAGAATGGGTTAGAAATGTTCCTTCTCAGAAACCTAAGCCGGGGAAAAGGTGTTGGCTTCTTTGAAGCAGGGAATTTTCATCCTGATTTTATCCTTTGGCTTCTTAAAGGAGACGCGCAATATATTACCTTCATCGAACCCCACGGCCTCATCCACGAAGGCCCTGCCAATGGGAAGGTATCGTTTTATAAGCGCATCAAGGATGTCGAGAAGCGAATGAATGATCCCGGGATTATTTTAAACAGTTTTATTCTCTCATGGACACGGTACTCACAGTTGAAATGGGGCATCTCCCAAGATGAACTTGAGGCAAGGCATGTCCTGTTCATGTCTGATGGCCGATATATTGACAAGCTGTTGATGGAACTCCACATACCCGAAAAAAGAGAAAAGGAACGGCCTTGAGCCATCTTTCGATATTCATCGACACAGAGGGATGCGGGCTGAGTGTTTGGGGATGTTAGTGTTGATTTTGCTCTATATTCTTTATTAGTTTTCGTACTTTCTTCAGTGTCTTATCATTAAAAGTACAGTTTGGAATTTCATTATATGAGTAGGTATTATTAAGAAGCGTCTCTGCAAAACCAAATATTTTTGGGACGTCTGTATTTGGATACTTAGGGGCAACCCTATAGGTATATTCTGCTATGCAGCGGATGCTTGCACTTAAAGCTATTGCAACACAAGAATGGAAATGTTTCCCGCTGAAATTAAACTCATTTTTTATTTGAGAAATGCTATGAACAACTTTATGGCGTTGAATCATTACAATTTTAATCAGTTCTTTTATTGTCCCATTCGGGGAATGGGAGAAAAACCCTCGCCTTCAGGCGAAGACTTTAGTAGGTTTGCGGTATCATGGAACATTACCGCAAAGGCGCCCATTCCGTTTACGATGTAAAGATACACATTGTGTGGA
>Ga0209457_1000095_pt1 | contig 32448 bp, 23 predicted proteins | sample WorMetHEROISLAND_5_FD_187410 | JGI IMG/M metagenome (GOLD analysis project Ga0209457, IMG submission 187410) | Marine gutless worms symbiont microbial communities from Max Planck institute for Marine Microbiology, Germany - Olavius sp. 5 HERON... ... | reverse complement strand
TATTACGCAGTCTGCCGATCGGAATCAGATAGTATCCGGTTAAAACAATCGGCAGAAACAGAAACAGGAAAACAGTAGAACTAAAGACCACAGGAACACCGATAAAGAGGTTTGAATATCTAGCCTGAGTTTCTTATACACATCTTGTCACCATGTTTTGTTGTGACATGGAAAAACTTCCTCCATATCGGTGATAAATGTCCAGAGTTAAAAACGGTTGTAGAGTACAAAATCTTCTATTTCTTTTCTTTGGTTCCTCGACGTTTGGTGTGGATTTGACATAAAGCGCCGACTGTTTCACTCATACCGCAGCATCCCTATGCTGACAATACGGCATGGATTCCCAGGCCTTTTACCACCCTCATCGGCGGCAAAGGGTTACCGCCCTACTTGTATGTAGGTCGGCATTCCCATGCCGACAGGCGGGGGTTTGCAACCTGCAAGCGTTGACGCCTTGTCCGGCGGCCAAGGGTTGCTGCCCTACTTTTACCAGGTGAACGAAGGCTCGAATTACCATAAGCCTTCTTTATTTTTCCACATAAAACGATGAATCGCCTTTTCTTTTCGGGGTGGTGGATTTATGTCCGGGATAACCAACAGATAACCTTTTGCGCAGTTCCGGGTCGCTCTCAAGCCTTTTTGTCATCCGCTCAATCACACTGCTGACAGTACCGGCGTTTGCGCTCTGAAACATGAGACCTTTGTATCCCCCCCCCTTTTACCCAACTTCAGCGTCCGGCTCAAAATGGTATCCTCGAAATATTCAATATATTCCTCCGGTTCCATTTTTCGCCTTCCTTGAACGTGAACAAAAACAGATGTCCTGCAAGGGTCTCAACATGTTGGCAATTTGACCCGGCGTATCGCGTCTTGGCTTCCTGACAAGATAGACCGCCATGTTGCGAGGCTCATTCAGCCGCCCGCGCCGCACCTTCTAAATAGCGGGCATCGCTATGCCATTAAAGGCGCATACGACGGTACGAATACGATCCGCATCGGGCGTAAGCGTCCGGCTTGAAGGAATCTCCCGGTTCATCTTTTCCCCACCGTAGTGCTCCTTGATCCGGTCGACAAACGATTGGGGGCCGAGGCAAGCAGGCCATAATCATGGACGTCGGAAAAGATGGTTCCGGCCCGACGCCCCCGGTTTATGACATGGCGCCATGCGTCTGGATAGGCGCTTCGAAGCGGGCGTGACATGTTTAAACGACCGTTGACATCGGGTCAATTATGCCTGATGATATATTTACCAAGGTAATTCAACCTGATAATCAATGGTTGGGCAGCCAGTTTACATAGATCACTTTTAAACCTCCATATCACAGTGATGCATATTGATAATATGTATTCGTGATGATCCAGGCTGCAAACGACTATACGGGGGTACTGTTATGTTGAAAATGCAATTTCCGACTTACATAAAAATGGTAATTTTTTTACTGGTTTTCTCGTTTTCCGCTTTTGCAGAAGAAGTATCACAAGTAAGACATGACCTTGTTGGAGGAACCATAACAGGCGGCGATATTTCCAAACAAACGATAATCGTAAAATCCAAAGATGGGTCCAGCGTGAAAGCAATTATTTCACCTCCTGATGACACATGGATTCACTATATTCGCAACAGTGTTACTACTGGTGATGCCGCAAAAGTACCTTCTTTGGAAGAATTGATAACAGATTGGCGAGATCGTCAGTTGCTTGCTCATGGTTTACGATACGAGGGTGATGGTGAGAATCTTTATGCAAAGGAAATTATACTTTTCACCGATGCCGAGGGAAACGTATTGTTTGAAGATCAAAACTGGTGGAGAACGCAAGCAACGGCGTTAGCAGATTTTTGGTTAAAGGCCCAAGGTCTAAACAACGTATCTGCTGATGGCCGGGTCGTGGATGGCGCCGGCTATCGTACGGAAATCACCAAGGTTGGCACTCAGCGCACATGTCAGCCGGATGACAGGTCTTCATGTTTGCAAGAAACAGCAACCTTGTCTCGCTTGATATATGGCTTGTCATCGACATATATAATGACAGGGGAGCAGCGCTTTTTTGATGCAGTAAAGGTACTTGTCGAATATCAACGGAAGAATATGCGGGTTAAGCTCGGCAAAGACTTCGTGTACTGGATTCACGCACTGAACGGACCAGAACGTATAGTGGGTTCCTTATTCAATGAAGACACAAACACCATCCCTTTGTATGAACAGATATATTGCCTTGCAGGTTTGGTACAGTACTACCGTATAACCGGAGACGCCGAAGTATTGGACGATATAAAGAAAAGCATCGCCTTTATGGATCACTACTATAGGGACGAAAAGAAGCTGGGTTATTACTCCCATATCTCACCAGATCCGTTTATTGATGCCGGCGCACCTCCTGATAGAGATGAGGCATTAGATAAAGTTGCGGAATTTAATAGGCGCAATAAGAACTGGAATTCCATTGGCGATCATTTGCCGGCGTACATGTTAAATCTTTATCTCGGAACAGGAGATGAAGCCTATCTAAATCGACTGGATCAATTGACTAACCTGATCATTGAGCATTTTCCTAAATCCGACAGTCCCTTCGTTGCGGAACGCTTTGACCAAGACTGGAATCCGGAACTGGATTATTCTTGGCAACAGAATCGAGCTGTTGTCGGGCACAATCTCAAGATAGTCTGGTCTCTTGGTCAAATGTATTTCATGAAGGAAAATGGAGAGTTTCGTGAAACTGCTGAAAGAATCGCCGACCTAATGCTACGGTATGGTGAAGATCAACTAAGGGGCGGCTGGTATGATGTAATTGAACGCCATATTGATCCGGAATCCGGCCGATATCTTAACGTTTGGCACAACCGAAAAGCTTGGTGGCAGCAGGAACAGGGTATTCTTGCAAACTACATAACGTATGTCTACTCTCATGATCCACGTTATCTTGAGTCAGCACGTCGTGGTGCGGGGTTTTATAACCATGCATTTCTTGATCGTTCCGACGGCGGCACCTTTTTTGACACGATGGCTGACGGAATTCCATATTTGACGGGAGATAGAGCAGATAAGGGCAGCCACTCCAAGAGCGGCTATCACTCCCTTGAATTGGCCTACTACGCCAATGCTTACACAAACCTGCTGATTCATCGGCGCCCAATAACGCTCTATTTCAAACAAGCACCGTCAAGGCACTCTCGCGTCTTGAGAATACAGCCGGTTGCGTTACCGAATGAATGTTCCGAAATAGAGTCAGTTGTTGTTAATGGTAAGGCTTTTTACCAATACGACAAGAAAACGTTGACCGTCGATTTACCCCCATCCGAATCTTACATTAATGTTAGCGTTGTTTTAGCGCCGAGAGATGTCCGCGTTGGTTTAGCGCCTGGAGACACCTCACCGGAAGGGGGGGAAATGTCTAAAAACAATGAGTTACCGTTAGGAGCAGTTTTGCCGGAATTTTCAGCTAGAGAACTAGAAAGTTCTTCGATTCTGTCGGCGCAGGCATTAGGCACTGTTAACTCTCATCGTTTGCGCTGGAGCCATCACAGTAAACTTAACAACATGAAAGGAGATGCTGAGGATGGATTCTACAGGGACTATATTCTTTTCCCAAAGGGAGGAAAGAACGGGGATGGCATATACGCTGTACGCTTTACGGTAAATCATGACGCAAGTCGGACCTATAAGGTTGCAGGTGAGGAGCACAAAGAAAATCGCCTGTTGAGGACAGGAGACTCAGCTATAACGGCTAGAAATGTTATTTTTCAAGTTACTAAAGGTGGTAAATATCGGATAACCTTTGATCCATTGAATTCCAATTTTGAAATTGATCCGGCAGTACATATCTTAAATAAGATTAAGTCCATGCAGCTGAATGGTTTCGTTTATGATGATGAGCATGGCGTCTATGAATCCTATAATAGGCATCGCAGCTTTCCTGTTCAAAAGTGGGATTCCAGCCAATTCAGCCATCAAATGAAATTGGATTCAGATGGAGTTTGGTCTAAGAAAATATATCTTAAAACGAATGGGGGCATGGATCACCGAAAAGATGGTGTTTATCAGTTTCTATTTTCCGCTAATCAGAACACAGATTGGGGGTTTTGTGCCATCAATGACAGTCCATATCAATTGAGTGAGGGGTGTGGTTATAGCAGCAAATCAGGCATGGTGATGGATTCTGATATCGTCATCAAAGTTGTCGAAGATGGTTGGTATACAGTCCGTGTTAAGCCGGATGAACACCGGTATTCAATTGAACCAAATGTAGAGATTTTAAACCATGTTGATTCATTTCAGCTCAATGGAACAGTTCATCAAGCCGATCCCTGGAACCCGTCAGACCCTACTCATCAGATGAGTCCAGTGGACAAAGACACATGGCGGGTATCGTTACCACTCAGCGCTGACGGAGGTTTAAACGGCAGTGGCGCATATGCAATAAACCTATCTATAAATCAAGAGTGGATGCTCGATAGCCTTGGCTTTGGCGCATGGATAAATGGAAATCAAAATGCAACAGAAATAGCAACCTGGCATAACAAGCCACAAGAACCTAACATTGTATTCAAGGTAATTGACTCGGGAATATATACATTTTCATTTCACCCAGGAAAGGGAATCTTGAATATTTCGCCTAGAGTTCAACCTATTGCAGGGATCAAGGACCTCCGTCTAGTGGGAGATGTCTATAAAAATGAAAGCGATCAATGGAATCCTTCATCAGCGGTCACTTTAATGGAAAGTGATGATGGAATCTTGTTCAAGAAATTGATCAACCTAGATGCATACAAGACGTATAGCTACAAGTATACCGTAAATAATTTAGGGTTTTTATGGGCATTTTCAGATTACCCGTTTGATGGATATTTAGAGTTGGCAACTCACGGAGACCCAGCCCCGCTCGAATATACGCCCATGCATACTGGACCACATCTATTTGAAGCCAATATTCTTACTGGTGAATATCGTATTTCAGATGTTAATTTGTAGAAGAGATGTACGATTATAAGGAGTCATTAAAGCCCAACAAGGCCATAAACTCGGACTCCAAGAAGCGACGCTCCTTCGTCGCTCTGCTTTTTTTGGGTCCGGTTATGGCGGTCGTTATGTGCCGTGCTAATATTGAGTTTCAACCCGGATTTTGCACGCCACGGATGGGTTCATTGGCAAGGCAGCAAGGGCGAAGCTGTATTCCAATACCGCGAGCCCTTGATAACGCAACCAATGGACGCAGCCCGTGAGCGTCTGTCCGGATGAAATTTTACCAAACACAAGAAGATGTACCGCGAAAGAGCATATAAGGTTGAGCCGATGCAGGGTTTGGTAAAAGAGATATTTGATCTGGATCGTTTCCGGATGCGGGGTAACGGGAACAACCGCTGGTTGTTCGCTGCCATGGGCGTAACTATCCAGATGCATCAATTCGAAGCGTACAAAAAAGGCAAATCAACCTGGAATGTCAAAGAACTGGTGTTGGGGTAAACTCCCCGACCCCTCAATTAGTTCTTGAATTAATACGCCGTCTGGCATAAAAAGGGTCTCATTAGTGCGGGCACGAAGCCCGGCCTTAATCCAGTTAATTCAGCCTAAAACCGTAAACACCGGGTTTCACGGAGATGCCCATGGGTTACGGTTTTTTCGTTTTGCAGCATCCGGAGATGACAAACAGGTCGTGAATGCCACTTCAGCAATAATCATTAGACGGTTTTCTGAATAACAAGGCGCTGATTCGATGCATGTTGCCGAAGGTATCTTATCCGGGCCGGTTTTAATCTCCGCTGCAACCGCGGCGGCTATTGGAACCGGAATCGGATTAAAAAAAATGGATGTGGAACGGATCGCCCGTACCGGGATACTGGCCGCAGCTTTTTTTGTGACGTCACTCATCCATGTACCCATCGGACCTTCCAACATCCATTTGATTTTAAACGGCATCGTCGGGCTATTGTTGGGTTGGACCGCTTTTCCCGCCATTTTGATTGCGCTGGTATTGCAGGCCCTTTTTTTTCAATACGGCGGAATATCTACCTTGGGCGTTAACACCCTCATCATGGCATTGCCGGCGGTTACCTGCGGAATACTCCTGGGCCGTTTCACGATGTCACCTTCGGTTTGGGGTTTTGTGGCGGCATTTTTCACGGGCGCACTTGCGGTCTTGTTGGCCGGATTATTAACCGCCTTGGCATTGATTTTTACCGAAGCGGGCTTTTGGGCGGCGGCAACCTTGATTTTGACGGCTCACATTCCGGTGATGGTGATCGAGGGGATTATTACGGCCTTTGCTGTTTCATTTTTGCGCAAAGCGGCGCCGGAAATGTTGCACCGCTGATTGATTTTACATGACACGTTGGCTGATCCCGGATTTTGCACGCCACGGATGGGTTCATTGGCAAGGCAGCAAGGGCGAAGCTGTATTCTACGTTGGATAGAAGAGATACCTGGCGTAAATTGAAAAAGAGGTCAAGTCTGCTCTTGACTCTTTGATAACACCTCCAGATCCACAGCTTTTAACAAAGCTCCTGACCCCTCAAAAGCTCATTTTAAAACGGCATATCCACTTCTCCGGCCCCTTACATCACGTCGCCGCAATTTGCGTTTCACGAACGTTTTACATAATTGCTCACCATATCACACGCCTCATCCATCCCCACCCTCGCCATGTTGAGAACCATGTGATAGTGGCCGGGATCGTTGTAGTCGGCTTTGCTGAGACGTTTATACAAATTGATTCGGCGCTGATCTTCACGGCTCACCCACTGGCGGGCCCTTTTTTCGGTTACATCGTAGTGCTCTTTGATAAACCCTACGCGGTGTTCAAAATCGTTGACAAGGAGGATGTGGGTCGCGTCGGGATGATCGTCTAAAATATACTGGCTGCCGCGGCCCAGGATCACCACATCACCTTCGTCGGCCATTTGGGCGATGATCAGCACCAGGTAATCGAGATAAATCTTTTCGTCGAGATAGCCCCTTTCATCTTTTAAGACCCGGCTCAACATGCGCCGGGAGACCATTCCCGAAACGATTTTATTGACCCATGTGCCCGCCTCTTTTTCAAAGGCGGTGACCCAGTCGGCGGAGACATTGGCCTCCTGGGCCACCCGCTGGATGATCGCGTTGTCGGCGAAACTGTAACCGAGTTTGTCCGCAACCTTTTGCCCCAAGGTTTTTCCGCCGGCGCCAAATTGTCTGGAAATGGTGACGACTGCCATATGAGTCTCCTCGTATGAGTGGAGATCAGAGCCGGTTTCAAAATGCCCGCTTTTACCCGATCTCCGTGTCAGGCGTAAACTTCAATCCGCGAAATACCATAGGAATAAGTAATGTCGAAAAAGCCGACTCCTCCATCAGCATCTGGGAAGTCCGTTGCCCAAAGCGGTTTTTGAGCGTTTTTTTCTCCGCCGGAGTCAGTGCCACCAGGGTGGCGTTGGCCTCCTGGGCCGCTTTTTCAATCTCTCCGGCGGGGTTCCCCACATAGACCCTTAATTGGACCGGAATATCCTTGGCATCAAAAGCTCCGCAAAAAGATTCCAGCAGTTGCTTGCCCTCTTTGCGCGCCTTTTGCACGGCCATGGCCGAGGCACTTTTTAAAGCTGAGTCAGGTACCACATGCAGCAAGGTCACCTCATCGATCACATCGGTCAGGGTTTCAAGGTAATGCATGGCCGCACGGCCTGTTGCTTCGGCTTGAATGGCGATGACTAACCGCCCGAAGGGGTTTTTCGGCGCGCTGCCGTCCTGACGGTACTTATAGACCAAGACCGGTGTGTTGGCCCGTTCCACGATTTTCAAAAGATCGGACCCGCCAAAGAGGTTAAGCAGCCCGCCCTTTTTTTGCGGACCGATCACCACGAGGTCGGCATCTTCCTTGATGGCCGACAGTACTGTTTGGTTGGACCAGCTGCCCACCACAATGTAGACGCCGCATTCCATCCCCTGTTCGAACAGTGTTTCCGCCCAATCGATAAACCGGATATTGGCCTTTTCGCGAAGCTGCACCTCCCGGGATTTCCGGTATCCGGTGCCGCGGCGCATGGCGACGTTTTTGCGCTCGATGACGTTTAAAAAGACCACATGCTCGTATTGAGCCCGGCGCAGCACCAAGAGCGATTGTAATGCGCCGAACTGCAGCTCTTCAAAACCGGTGGCAAAGATAAATTTACGACTCATAACGCTCTTTCCTTCTAATTTCCAATTCCCCTTTTCACGACGCCATGACGCCGTCAGCCTAAAATCTTTTTGATCTCCTCCGCCAACACTTCCGGCTCCACCGGTTTTTCCAGATAGACTTCCGGCTCGGGCACCTCTTTGCCGCCAAATTCGGTGAGCGCCTTTTGGCTGCGCAAAAAGGTCCGTTTGGCAATCCCCGACAACATAATGATGCGGGCGCCGGCCAGCTTTTTGTCGGTACGCAATTCGCGGTAGAGCCGAATTCCGCTCTGACGGGGCATCAGGACATCCAGAATCACCAGGTCAGGTTGTTCCGCTTTGATTTTTTGCAACCCTTCCTCACCGTTCTCCGCCTCGATGGCCGTGTGCCCGGCCTCTTCCACCACCGTCACATTAAACATGCGCACATCGGGATCGTCATCGACCACCAGCACTTTTTTTGCCATGTTTTCCTCCAGGTTGAACGATATTTATAATGTTGTTCATTCTAATTTCAGCGCCTCCCGGCTGCACCGATTTTGTCATTGCGAGCGAAGCGCCGGCCGGCCGGCAGCAATTTGCTCCTCGCGATGGCTCGTTTTGTAGTTTTGCCTTGCAATGACGACGCTGGTTTTTATGTCTCTTTTACCCTTAGTCGGCGGCCTCCGTTTTCAGCTTTTGCTGCGGCAGCCAAACGGTGAAGGTGGTGCCGACGTTTTCCGCAGATTCCACACGGATGGCGCCGCCGTGTTCTTGAATCAATTTGGCCGTGACCAGCAACCCCAGACCGGTCCCCTTGGCCCCTTTGGTGCTGAAAAAAGAGCCAAAGAGCTTTTCCCTGACCTCATCGCTCATGCCCGAACCGTTGTCTGTTACATCAAAACGGATACGGCCGTCGGGGTCAAGGCTTGTTTTCACATCGACGCGATGATCTTTATCGATAGTATCGTCGTAGGCGCAGGCGTCGATGGCGTTGGAAACCAAATTCATCAGGCCGCGATGAACGGTGCGCGGGTCCAGCACCACCTCTTTGACATCTTCGGAAAACGACCGGGCCAGGGTGACGCCGTGTTCTTCGGCCACCTGTTGCAACAGATCCACCACATCGGCGGCAATCTCGTTGGGCCGGCAGGGCTCATATTCCGGCGCCCGGCTTTTGGAATAGGAGAGTAGATCGAGCACCAGGTCCGAGGTGCGCCGGATGTTGCGCTGAATCATCTGCCACCCTTTGGTCAGCTTGTCGGTGTCGTTTTTATCGATGCCGATGTCCATGATGTAGCTGCCGCCTTTGAAGCCGTGGAGGATGTTTTTGATACAGTGGGCCATACCAGCAACGGTCTGTCCGATGGCGGCCAGCCGTTCGGCCTGGACCAGTTCCTGTTCCAGCCGTTTGACCTCGGTGAGATCGTGAAAAAAGGTGACGCTTCCCACCATCTCTCCTTTGCTGAGTAAAATACGGCCGTAATGGCGGATCGGCACCACCGCGCCGTCTTTGGCCGTAAGGGCGTCTTCCTGCCACGAGTTGACGGCCTCTTTGGGGTTGATGGCGTCGGCGGTTTGCTCCGCCGCGGCCATGAGCCTGGAAAAGACCGTTTCGGGAAAGATTTCGTGGACATCGTGCTCCAAAACCTCGTCGCGGGTATAGCCGAAAATTCGCTTCGCAGCGGGGTTGTAGATGACAATGCGCCACTTTTCGTCGGTGGCGACAATAGCATCGTTGGAACTTTTGATGAGATTGGATTGGAAGGCCGCCTGCCGGCGGATTTCCCGGGTCGCATCTTCCACCATATCTTCCAGATCGTGGGTATAAGAGGCCAAGCGTCGGCGGATGGTGATTTTTTCGATGGCCCGTTTTAAAGCGATGGCCAGACTTTCGTCGCGTACCGGCTTGTTGATAAAGTCCGAGGCGCCGAACTGCAAGGCATCAATGGCGCTGTCAATATCGCCGTGACCGGTGATGATGATCACTTCGGTATCTTCGGATTGCGCCTTGATGCGGTGAAGCACTTCCAGGCCGTTGATACCCGGCATGCGGATATCGGTCAGCACGATGTCGGGCCGCTCTTTGGCAAACACGTCCAAACCTTCTTCGCCGGAATGGGCGCCGAACACGGTGTACCCGTCGGCTTTCAGGGACATGGAAAGCACCCGCACAATGGCCGGTTCGTCGTCGATGATCAATATTTTATGCATCGGGCCTTATTTGTTTTATTGATGTTTGGCCTACACATTCCTGGTTGACACACGCCGGAAAGCTCAACCGAAACGTTGTCCCCTTGCCGGGTTTACTTTCAATGGTGATATCGCCTTTATAGTCTTTGACGATTCCGTAGCTGATACTGACCCCCAGACCGGTCCCTTTGCCCACCTTTTTGGTGGTAAAAAAAGGATCAAAGATCTTGTCCATCACTTCCTGGGGCATGCCGGCCCCTGTATCGGCAACCGTGGCCACCACCTTTCCGTCTTCTTGAAAAGAACGGATCGTCAACTTTTTTTCAACGGCCGTTTCGGGGCTGTTGCCCGCTTTTTCGTCCATGGCGTCGATGGCGTTGGTCACCAGGTTGATAAACACCTGCTCCAGCCGGTTATGATCAGCCATGATCTCGGGCAGATCCTCGGCCAGATCCAGATCAAGTTTCACCTGATGCGCCGTCACCTGATGCCCCATCACGTTAAAGACATCCCGAATGGGCGCATTGAGATCAATCCGGGTGGCGACCACGTCCGACTGACGTGAAAAATCGCGCATATGGCGGATAATCCCCGCCGCCCGGTCTACACTGGCGCGGATATCATTGGCCAGGGCCTTGATATCGTCCGGCGCCATCTCAACCCCCTTATCCACCATTTTAACCAACAGATCACTGGTGATCTGGATCACATTGAGGGGTTGGTTGATCTCATGGGCCATCCCCGATGCCATCTGACCCAAAGTGGTCATCTTACTGGCCTGGATCAACTGGGTCTCCTTTTCAACAGCCTCGCTGATATCCGTGGTGGTGGCAATCAACGCGTCGGTTTCGCCGTATTTGGCGGCGCTGATGTTAATATTCACATAAAAAGGGCGCTTGCCCTTACGATAGTGCTGCTTTTTGGCAAAGAGCACCGGGTGGCCCGCGCGCACCTGGCCGATCTTTTGGCGCATCTCCTCATCATCACCCAGATCAAAAAAAGAGCTCCCCACCAATTCATCACCGGGGTAGCCGTAGGAATCCCGGGCGCGCTGATTGACATCCACAATGCGGTAATCCTGAGGCGCAATGACAAATATTGGGTTGGGGTCGTTGTTAAAAAGTGAACGGTACTTTTTGTCCGACTTGATCAGCGCCTGCTGCAACTGTGCGTTTTCCAGGGCCACGGTCAGACGGTTGCCCACTAGCTCCAGGACCCGTTTTTCCTCATCGGAAAAAGCACGCGGTTCTTTAAAGTAGATCTTAATGGTTCCCAGAATTGCTTTTTCCTGCGCCAATAGGGGCACACAAGCCATGGCGCCGACCCCGACTTTTTTCAGCGCGGTGAGATCGGCAGAACCGTTCGGACGGTGTACATCTTCAAACAGGGTCATTTCCGTTTCACAGCTTTGGGTATAGACAAATTGACCCGCCTCGATCTTTTTCGGCTGGTACCGGGTTTGCCAGCCGTGTCGGTGGCGCAGGGCGCCCTCTTCATCTTTTAAATAGACACTGACACCGTCTGCGCTGAGCAGTTGTCCCACCTGTTTTAACGCCTCGCGGATACGGCCGTTGATATCCCGGGGCGAGCCCAAAGCGGTATAGATGGTGCAGAGCATATTCAGTTCCCAGGTGTGACGTTCACGCTCTTCTTCCACCTTCTTGTCGTCGGTTTTGTCCCACAGCGTCTCCACCGCACCAACGGTCCGGCCGTCGGCGTCCTTGATGGGTGCAGCGGTAAACCAGCACCACTTGCCGCTGTTGCCCAGTTTCGGGAAAAACGACTCCGCCTCGTAGGCGCCGCTGATCAGGTTGGATTTGCGCCATCTACCACCATAGAGCTTTTCAATCTCTTCTTCGGGAATGCCATCCACAATCACATCGGCCATGGCCGGCCGCTCACGGCCCCAAAAAGGCAGCCACTGTTTGCGTGTCCCCACCATCTCTACCGCACTGTAGCCGGTCAGCCGCTCCAGGGCCAGATTCCAATGGGTGATCACATGCTTCTTGTTGATGACAAAGGTGGGAATGGTGCTGCCCGCAACGATCTGGGCCATCATCTGATGGCTCGCCGCACGCTCGGCTTCGGCCTCTTTGACCTTGGTGATATCCCATAAGGTTTCAATCACGCCGGTCACGGCGCCGTCTTCAGCCTTGATGGGCGCGGCGGTAAAGTAGAGCCATTTGCCGTGGTCACCGAGATGAGGGAAAAACTCGGTTGCCTCAAAAGCGCCTTCCAGCAGCGTGGAGGGCTGCCAGAGAGTACCGTAATATTTCAGCACCGTGGCGCCATCCACCCCGTCCAGCAGTAGATCGGCCATAATGGGGCGCGGCTTGCGTCGAAACGGGCGCCACTGATCCCGGGTGCCGATAATGTCGGCCGCCTTATAGCCGGTCAATTGCTCGCAGGCTTTGTTCCAGTGCGTGACCACATGTTCGCGGTTGATGACAAATGTGGGGATGGTGCTGCCCTCGATGATCTGTACTGCCGTCCGTTTGGAAGCCTTGAAATCCCTCTCGATCTCCTCGTAGTGGTCATACCAGGCCATCACCTGGGCCACCAAGTTTTGGGAAAAAGTGGTAAAATGTGTTTTTAGTTTGGAATCGGGATGAAATTCCGCCTCAAAACGGGTCAGGTTGCGGCGCTGCTCGATTTCGATCTGCAGCAAGGTCCAGAACGAACGCATCCCCATGTGGTCGATAAGGCGGACATGGGCCGGTTTAACCTGCTCAATCCGGGGGGACAGATCGGGATCCTTGGTGGTCTCCAGCAATGTTTTCAACCCCTTGATGGCAAACAGATCACGATAATCGGTGGTGGTAAAGATGCCTCTCCGCCGGGCGGCCAGCATCCCTTCCGCCTCGGGATTAAGATCGGCCACACCTAACATCTGCGGAATTTCATCGCGCAGTTCGTCGCTGTCAAAAAGGTCGAGGAGCTTTTTGCAGAGCCGTCCGCCACCAATGATGGCCATTTGGGAAAATTCAGTCAGCCGCATCAAAAAATCTTTGCGCCTTTAGTGTACGTAAACCAAAAAACGCTATGGAACCACCATCACAGGGAGCTCGGACAATTCCGCCACCCGATGGGTCACCCCGCCCAGCCAATATTCCTCAAACCAGTCTTTGCCCGTCCGGCCCATGACAATCATAGAGGCTTCCTGTTCGCGGGAGGTGCGTAAAATTTCCGGAACAGTCTGTCCCACCGCCAGACACGTAGAGACGCTAAACGGGGCGCCGGTCAACCGTTGTTGGACTGTGTCCAGGCGCGACTGGCTCTCTTGCCGGATCGCTTCAAACGCCGGCTCGTCGATGCCTTTGGTCAGTTTTTCATCAATCACATGGCAAATCACGCACGCTTCGGCCACGCCGGCGAGGGCCTTGAGGGCTTCGATGGCGTTTTGGGACGGATTGGACCAATCCGTGGCCAACATCGGCCGGGTAAAGATCGCATCGTTGATTTTGACCAGTTCGGTGCCGTCGGAATCATAGTTGACGCGGTATTTACCCATTAACACCGGGACGCTGCTGCGGCGCAGCAGATCGAGAATATGCCGACCCACATAAATTTTTTCAAATAGTCCGCGGTCTTTGCGACCCGCCACAATCAGGTCCGCCTTTTCCGCTTCAGCCACATCCAGAATAGAGGCATTATCGTCACCCACCTCGATTCTAAAGGTGCTCTCAATTCCATGGGTCGCCAGCATTTTGCGCCACTCTTCAAAGCGGGTCTCGGCGGTTTCCCGGATGCGGGCCTCCTCTTTTTTCAAATAGCCGCCGTAGGGGACAAAGGCGACCTCCTCCCGGTCAATTACATAAGTGAGGACGACCTTTTTCAGCCCGGACGCCTTGAGGGCCGCTACCGCCTCCAGGCTGTTAAAAGCCATTTCTCGAAACCGGGTATGAAACAGAACGGTGTTAAATTGCATTCTGCACCTCTTTGATGGTGTCGTAAAAAGCCCCAACTACGGCGTTGGGTTTGTCAGACGCTTAAATACAAACGCACATTTCGCTCCTGAAAGATCCCAAGGCTTTGTGGGTCTTTTCCTATAACCATCCTGATGGTTTTTTACGGGTTTATCCTTTTTTATGAGCGTTATTTATCCATAGGTTCCAGCAATTTGCCATTTGCGCAAAGGTACAGTGGGTATCATCTTAAAAAAATAGAATTGTAATCAGGAAAAAACAAGGTGCCAGAAAAACCAGGGAGTATTTTAAAATATAACCAAAGAAACTCGGCATGGGTGTCCCTGCCTCTTCGGCGATGGAGCGCACCATAAAGTTGGGGGCATTCCCGATATAGCTACAGGCTCCGAAAAAGACGGCCCCGGCGGAGATGGCTTTCAGATAAATGGCGTTTTCCGTCATGAGTCGTGGTACGGCCCGGGCTTCGGGCATCCCCGGATAAAAACCGCCCAGGGCGGTATTAAAAAAGGTCAGATAGGTGGGCGCGTTGTCCAAAAAGCTGGAAAGACCGCCGGTGACCCAAAAGTAGTGCCACGGCGCCACCACTGCTTTGATCAAAAAGGCCAATTGGCCGTGAGCGCCGGCTTTCAAAATCAGCAGGCAGGGAATCATGGTGATGAAAATACCAATGAAAAGATAGGCCACCTCAACAATGGGAAACCAGGTGAACTCGTTATCTTCCCGCAAGATAATCGGAGTGGCGATCAGCGATAAAATGCCCATCACAACCAGCAGCCCGTCGCGCACCCAATCCTGCACAGCGCGATGAACCCCCAGAACCGAAACTGCACCCCAGTCCACAACCCCGCTCATCAGAACGGCCCCCACAACACCGGCTAAAAAGACGAAATTATAGGTCCCTTCCAGTTTTAGCGGCTCCTGGACGCCGTCATCCGGAGCAACTACTTTTTCTCTGCGAAAATGGTATTGATCGAGACAAAAATAGATCACCAGCAGCACAATGGTAAGCAATGCCATGTGAGGGGCGATATTAAAGGTCCAGAAAAAACTGACGCCATGCAAAAATCCCAAAAAGAGGGGCGGATCACCCAAAGGGGTGAGTGAACCGCCGACATTGGCGACCAGGAAAATAAAAAAGACCACCATAAAGGTGCGGTTTTTACGGTGGCGGTTAGCCCGCAAAAAAGGGCGAATCATCAGCATGGCCGCCCCCGTGGTGCCCATCCACGAGGCCAACATCGCCCCCACCAGCATCATCATTGTGTTGACCAGCGGTGTTCCCCGCAATGTGCCGCGCAACAAGATCCCGCCGGAAATCGTATAGAGCGACCACAACAGGATAATAAAGGGGAGGTAATCGGCCAACAGGATATGGATGATCTCGTACACTGCCGCGCCTCTGTAGGCATAGATAAACGGAATGGCCAACGAGGCGGCCCAAAAAGCGGAGATTTTACCAAAATGATGATGCCATACCTCAGGGGCGATAAGCGGTAAAAGCGCGATGGACAAAAGCATGCAGGCAAAAGGGATGCAGCTCCAAAGCGGCAGAGAGGGCCCCAAATCGGCGTGACTGCCATGGGCGTCCGCCTCACCGTGAGCATCTGCGTTGCCATGGGTTTCCGTGGTTGCGCGGGTTTTTGCATCCGTGTGCGTACCTGTTGGGGCGAGTGAAGGGGTTGACTCCTTGGCCAAAACAGTTTCAATAGATCCCATGATGACCAGGCCGCTTGTTCCGATCCACAAGCAAAGCAGCACCCATAGAGACGAACAAAATCGCAGTTGCAAGGGATCTTTACAGATTACCCGGCTGACAGATGGACATCGGCGCCTTTCGGCCAAGGACCGCGTGGCTACGCGGGTTGAATTCCGTTTGGATAACAATGTCAGCACGGGCGCCTGCCAAATGATGGGTCAACCTAGACCCATTCTCTACCATAATCACCGCTAATGATCAAACATCATCCCGTGGAAAATAGCACCGGGAAAAAGCCATTGACAATGTAACCACCCGTCAAATAGTTGCATTTTACGCTGCAATTCATCACGGAACTGAATCGGATGCGATGAACCCGTACATAGAAGGAGTGAAAAAATGAGTAACGGGTTCAAAGAATTTATTCTGAAAAGTAGCGCCATGGACATGGCCGTGGGGATTATTATCGGCGCGGCCTTTGGAACGGTCGCCAGGCCGTTGGTGGAAGATGTGATCATGCCGCCGGTGGGGTTGTTTTTACTGACCGCTGTTTAGACGGGAACCGCTACCAATGGGGTGGTGGTGCATTTTAAAAGATGATTCATGACATCGGCAAAATCGAAGTGGGACTCTTTACCCGCGCTGACCATCACCACCAGATCAATTTCTTCGGAGTGAATCTTTTGCAGCATCACTTTGCCCGGATCACCCACATCAATATGACGGATATAGAGGGGACACTCATTTAAAAATGAGGTGCAGATCTGATCCAGCCGTTTTTCGGCCATCTCCCTTTCCATGACCTGCATCTTTTCCGCCTCTTCGGGGTCGTAGTCGCCATAAGCGGCACCGATGGCCGGATAATCTTTCATCACATATAAAATATGGATTTCGGCGCCGTAGCGCTGCGCCAGTGAAGTGACGACGGGCAGCGCCTTGGCGGCGTTTTCGCTAAAATCCGTGGGCCACAGGATCCGTTCTACTTTCATGACCGTTAACTCCATTGGTTAGATTACAATTCGAGCCATATTGAGAGCATTTGCAGTTAAAGTCAAGGCTGGGCGCCTGCCATCCGTCAAGCCTTTCCGGTGGTTTCTTTTTGAGCCAACAGCGCCTCAATGACCGCCACTCGTTTTTGCCGCCAGGTCGTCTCACCCTCCAGCCGTGCACGGGCGGCGCCGCGGGCCTCTTTGCGATCGGCATCCAGCCTTTTCAACTGCTCCAGATGATGGCCCCGTTCCTCCTTGAGTTCGGCGATCTCTTCAACGGCTTCGGCCTTATCAAAAATCAGCTCTTCGGGGATCGAGTCTTCTTCAACCGCACCGATGCGGCGCCGCAGATCGCTCTCCGGTGGGCGCATCACCACTTCCGGCGATTGTGGCCGCTGGTTCATAAAGGTGGGCGAGACAATTTCGATGCCGTCACCGTGGAGCGCGTCGAGCATTTGGGTCCGCAAAATGGAGCGCGCTGTTAAAATCTGCTTTACTTCTGTTAAAAACCCGGCCACCCGATAGGTGACGGAAAAATCGCCCAGCTCCATTACCTGCACAAAAGGGTCGGACAATTGCGCCTTTTCGGCGGCGTGGAGCAACAGCGGCTCAATGCGCGCATGGGCGATATCGTAACCCAATGAAACCGTGGCCGCCACAATGGTACCGGTGGAGCGCACCACGGTTATCGGATGGGAAATCATATAGAGGTTGGGAATGGTGGCCAGATCGCGGTTTTCAGTTTGAATCTCGGCGTAAAAGAGACCCCGTTCGGTAACCCTGCCGAACTGGTCACCCACTTTGATGAAATCACCCGGCTTAAAGCTGCGCACCGCCCGCAGCATAAACCCGGCCATCATGTTGGCCACAAAGGTGGTGGAGGAAAAGGCGACAATAGCGCTAAGCAGCACACCCAGCAGCCCCAACAGCTGATTTCGGGTTTCCGGAGATACGGGCAGCGCCAAGAGAATCAGTACCGCAGCGGTCCCGGCCAAAACGAATAAAATCAGCCAGCGGAGCACACTCCCCTCGTCATGGGAGCGGATAAATTTACGAAAGAGCAAATAGTGGGCCAGCCATAGCATCAGCATGGCCGCAGCCAATACGATCATAAAAGGAAACATCATGGGAAACAGTTTATGAATGGTCTCCGCGAGCGAACCCACGTTTCCTCCTTCATATCAAAAATGTTCGACCTCATCAGTTTTGAATGGCGTCAATTACGTATGGCAGCACCAGGTCGGCAATCATCTCGTAGCCCCTGGCGTTGGGATGAATCCCATCGGCCAGGTTCAGTGCACGGTGCGTGGCGACTCCTTCCAAAAAGAACGGAATCCACGCGACTTCATACTGCTCGGCCACCCGGGGATACACCGCTTCAAATTCCTGGGTATAGCCGGGCCCCATGTTCAGCAGCATTTTCATGCCGGCTAAAATCACCGTTACGCCGTTTTGCTGCAATTTGGCGATAATCCGGCCCAGGTTCTGTTCCAACACCGCCGGGCTGATCCCCATGAGACCGTCGTTGGCGCCGGTTTCAAGCACCACGATATCGGGATTGAGCCTCAAGATCCAGTTGACCCGGGAGCGGGCGCCGCTGCTCGTCTCGCCGCTGACCCCGGCATTGATCACTTTAAAATGATACCCTTTATCCGCCAGCCGTTTTTCCAGCAGGGCCGGATAGGCCTGCTCCGGTAAAAGGCCGTACCCTTCGGTAAGGCTGTCGCCAAAGGCCACGATCACCCCGGACGCCGCCGATGGTGAAGCATCACTCTGATTTACTGAAGGTGAGGTCTGCTCCCGGCAGCCCAAAAACGCAAGGCACAAGATAATGAAGACTCCTTTCCATCCTGTAAAAATTTGCCCCAAATGCCAACCGACTTCACGCATCGTGGATTTGCTCCTTTAAAAATCGCGCCGGCTTTTCATTTAATATGGTTTGGGCAAACAGCCACCCCACCCCGGTCACCATTACAAGATTGGCCGACACCAAGGCCAAGCCGGCTGCCGGATAGGCGTGACAGGGAATATCCAGGGCTTTGCGGCAGAGCCAAAAAGTACCCAAATGGGATAATAGCAGTGCTTGCAGGGCGCTGACAAGGGCTATGAGCGCCGTTTCGGTGATCAACACACGGGTGATAAATTTTCGCGGCGCCCCGACGATTTTATAGTAGACCGTTTCACGCAGTCGCTCCATACGCGTGGCCATAATGGAGCTGATGACAATCAGCACGCCGGCCAACAGGCTGAACAGCGCAAAAAGGCGCACAATTTTAGAAATCCGGCCCAAAACGCCGGAAAATGTTTTTAAGGTTTGGGTCACATCCAGGGCGGTTACATTGGGATATTGGGCCGCGATGTTGTTCTGCAGCGCCGACAAATCATCGGCCGCCGGGATATTGAGCGCCGTAAAAAGGGTATGGGGAGCGTCCTGCAGATCTTTGGGCTCAAAAACAAAATAGAAAAAGGGGCGCACACTCTCTTCCTCGCGGCTGCGGATACTGACCACCACCGCTTCCAGGGGCGCCCCCTGAATAGTAAATTGCAGTGTGTCGCCTATCCGCATCGGCCCCATTTGAGCCACCGTATCCATCACCGACACCTGGATCCCTTTAGGGTTTGGTTGAAAGAGACGATCGCCTTCAATGAGCCGCTCATCCTCCAACAGATCATTGCGGTAGGTGAGGTTAAACGGCCGGGCCAGGTTGTCGCCTCGGCGCGCCTTCTCCTTGGCCCAATCAATCCTGGTACCGTTGATGGCCGTCAGGCGGGCCCGGGTAACGGGATAAAAACGTGCGTTTGGGCCCACCATTGCGGCAACGCCATTCTTCTGACGGGGCTGGATATCAATTAAAAAAAGGTTGGGTAGATCGGGCGGATAGCTGCTGATATAGGCATCATTGAGATTACGTTCGGTCAGGTAGATGGTAAAAAGGGCGGTCAACGCCAGGGTCAGCGTGATAACAATGGGCCGGGTGAGGTTGTGGGGTCTTTCCAACCCCCGCAAGGCCTGGCGTAGAACCAGTTGTTTCGGCTGCAGCGTTGACAGCCCCCATAAAACCCCATGGCTGAGAACAAAAATGATTGAAAAGAGAAACAGCACACCCAATACAAGATAGATACTCAGCGGAAAGGGTGTCCAATAAAAAAGCCCCCCTACGGCGATCCAAAAAAGAGCCAGCCCAACAATCCGATAGCGCTGTTTGGAAAAAACAAGGGGTGGCCGGGGGAGAAAAAGCGTCAGGGGACGGACCTTGCGGCCGCGCCGCAGCGGCGTCCACACACAAACCGCCACCAAAGCAAAACCGAGCAGTCCTTCCAAAAGCGGCCGTTTGATAAAAAGAGGCGTATCCGCTACATCCAGCAACGGCGCAAACAGCACCGGCAGCACCATTTGAAACGCCAAACCGCCCACTATACCCAACGCGATCCCGCAAAAGGCCAAAAGCAATACGACGGTCATCATGTGGGTGGTCACGAACCGGCCGGTGGCGCCCACTGTCTTCATGATGGCTACAGAAACGCGTTTTTGGGCCACAAAGGCGTTTAACGTACTTTGAATCCCGATACCGGCCAGTACAAAGGTCAACAGAGCGACAATTTTCAAAAAGAAAAAGAACTGGTCGAAAAAACGTTTGATGCGCGAAGGCGCCGTTCGAAAAGTATCAACAGTCACATCGGAAGGGAGTTCCGCCTGGAGCCGGGTTTGAATAACGGTGGCCATAGACGGGTCGGCCAGTTTCAGGTAGCGCTTGTAGCGTACCCGGCTGCCCGGCCCCACCAAATCTGCGCGGGCCAGGTCCTCGATATGAATAAAGATCCGCGGCCCCAGGGCAAAAAAATTGACCGGCCGGTCCGGTTCGGCCGTCACCACATCGGCGATGGTCATGGTGACGCGGCCCACCTGTAGCCGGTCGCCCACCTTTACATTGAGCCGCTCCAATAGTGCTTTTTCAACAATCACCGTTCCGGGTGTCAGGATCTCCCCAAAGACACGCCCTGAAGCGAGGGTTGCCGTTCCGTAAAGCGGATAGTTGTCAGAGACCACCTTGATCATGGCGAGCAGTGAACTGTTGTCCGCGGGTGTGCGCACCATGGATAAAAAATGGTAAATGCGCGCGCTTTGCGCACCACCCGCCTGGGTAAGACGGTCAATTTCGGCCTGGAGAGTTTCCGGGAAAGGGTAATTGGAGTGGATCAAAATATCGCCGCCTAAAAGCGCCTGGGTGTCTTTGCGCACCACACGGTTGACCCGCTGGGCAAAACCGCCAAGGCCCGTTACCGAAACAATGGACAGGGCCACACACAACACCAACATCAGTCCCATGGGACCGGACCGTATCGTCTGACGTAAATCAAAGGCGTCAGGGTGCATCTTCACACCCCACCGCCAACCGGCCTTCATCTAAAACAAACCGCCGGTCGGCCCGTTGGGCTATGGTTTCATTGTGACTCACCAGCACCAGGGTCATGGCCCGGGAACGGCAAGCGCTCTCCAACAGCGCAATGACCTCCCTGCTGTTTTGGGCATCGAGATTTCCCGTGGGTTCATCGGCAAAGAGAATTTCCGGCGCGTTGACCAGCGCCCGGCCAATGGCCACCCGCTGTTTCTCGCCGCCTGAGAGTTGGTAAGGGAACCGGTCGCGGCAGTGGCTTACCCCCAACTGTTTGAACAGGTCCAACGCTTTGGGGCGTGCGTGCGAATCCAGGGCCAACTCGGCGGGGAACATCACATTTTCCAGGGCGGTCAGGGAGGGGATCAGATGAAACGATTGAAAGACAAACCCAAAGGTTTGGTTACGGAAAAAGGCCAGATCATTTTCACTCATCAAGGTGATATCGGCGCCGCGGACCAACACCTTGCCGTCGGAAGGCGTATCCAGGCCGGAAAGCAAACTGAGCAGCGTGGTTTTGCCGCTGCCGCTGTCGCCGGTAATTACAACAAATTCGCCTTTGGCAACACTCAGCTCAACGCCGTCCAAAACGGCGACCGGCTGTGAACCGCCGTTGTAAACCTTGGTCAGTTTCCGGGCCTCTAAAATCGTCATGGGGTCACTGGGCCATATCCAAAAGGGCTTTGATTTCGGCGGCCCAACGATGTGTGTTGGGGGTTTCCAGAATCAGCGGAATATTGTCAGTTCGAGAATCGTTCATGATAAACCGGAAGGGTTCCCAGCCCAAAAAGCCGTCGCCCAGGTTGTCGTGGCGGTCAACCCGGGTCCCCAGATCTTTTTTGGAGTCGTTAAGATGCATCCCCTTTAAAAACCTGAAACCCACCACCTCGTCAAACTGTTTCAGGGTCGCCTCATAGCCTGTTTTACTTTTGATATCGTAGCCCGAGGCATAGCTGTGGGCTGTATCCAGGCAAACTCCGACGCGGGATTTGTCTTCGACCTGATCAATGATTTCGGCCAGTTGCTCAAACCGATAGCCCAAATTGGCGCCTTGTCCGGCGGTGTTTTCAATCACCGCCACAATCTTGGGAACCTTGGCGATGGCCAGATTGATCGATTCTGCGATGCGCCCCAGGCTCTCCATTTCAGATATTTTTCTGAGATGGCTGCCCGGGTGAAAATTGAGATATTTCAGCCCCAATTGATGGCACCGCGCCATTTCATCATCAAAGGCGTCCCGTGATTTTTGCAGCCCCTCTTTTTCAGGGTGCCCCAGATTGATCAGATAGCTGTCGTGGGGCAAAATCTGCGCAGGGGCGTATCCGGCCGCAACGCAATTGGCCTTGAAGGCCTCGATCTGTTTGTCGGTAAAGGGTTTAGCCTTCCACTGACGCTGATTTTTGGTGAAAAGAGCAAAGGCGGTGGCGCCGATTTTTTGGGCGTTTTCAGGCGCGTTTTCCACGCCTCCGGCAGTGCTGACGTGGGCCCCTACATATTTCATATCCCGCTTCTCCTTTTGGGCAATTAATGCTAATGACTATTAATCATAAGAACGGTACCGCCTGATTCAATGTTTTTAGCCGACGTGCGGCCTCCAAGGATCTTTTGTCATGAATCATCCCCGCTGGTTTTTCCACCCCATCGTGATTTTAATCATCTCGGTGGTGGCTTTGGGGACGTCGCTGATCTTGTATATCTACTGGTACCTGGAGGCCAGTATCGGATTGCAGCGGCTGATGGAACGGTTCAGCCTGGATGCCGATCAGGTGATGGCTCCCCAGACCTGGGTGGTGATTTTGGTACTCTCCATCTTGGTGGGGGTGATTCTCATCGGCTTTTTGGGGATCTATCTTTACGGCCGCCATACTACCCGGCTTTTTCGGCTGCAGCACAACTTTATCAACAACTTTACCCATGAGCTGCGTACGCCGGTCACATCACTAAAACTCTTTTTGGAGACGCTTTCCAAGCACGAACTGCCGCCTAAAGAGCAGCACAAATATCTACAGCTCATGCTCACCGATGTGAACCGTTTGTCAGACCATATCGAGCGGATTTTGAATCTGGCCAAAATCGAGACCAGGCACTACCATCACCAACGGGTCGAAACCAACCTTGCCGCTACCATTGATGAGTTCTATCAAAAGAACCGTCATCTCTTCGGTGGCGGCCGGATCACCGTCCATCCTCCCCAAACGACCATGGGGCGGTATCCGGTCAACCGGGGTCTTTTTGACATGCTGCTGATGAACCTCACCACCAACGCCATCAAATACAACAACGCGGACACCCCAACCCTCGATATCTATTTTCGTCAAACCCGCCGCAAACAGCAGATTCTTTTTGAAGACAACGGCATGGGCATCGAGAAAAAGGAGCTGCGCAATATCTTTAGGCGCTTTTATCAGATCGGCCGGGCCGAAAACCGCACGGCCAAGGGCAGCGGGCTCGGTCTGCATCTCGTCCAAACCATCGCCCGGATCCACGGCTGGAAGGTGACCGTGGCCAGCGACGGTCCCAACCGGGGCGCCTGTTTTACCTTAATTCTCCCTTTGACCGAGAGCCGCTGATGATGAGTACGAAAACCGGCGCCCATATTCTGATCATCGAAGACGACGCCCATATCGCCGAAGGATTGCGGCTAAGCCTGGGGCTCAACGGTTATTCGGTCACCGTGGCCGCCGACGGCGCCGAAGGCTTGGCCAAGTGGAAACAGGTATCGCCGGATCTGATTGTGCTCGACATCATGCTGCCCGTGATCGACGGGCTCACCTTGCTGCAATCGATTCGGCTGGAAGATTCCCGTTTGCCGATTTTGATCCTGTCGGCCAAAGCGGCTCCCGAGGATGTGATCCGCGGGCTCCACTTCGGGGTGGATGACTACCTCACCAAACCCTTTCATCTGGAAGAGTTTTTATTGCGGGTGGAGCGTCTCTTAACACGGGCCAATTGGGCCGACGACGCCAAAACATCGCCAGGCGGCCGGCTTCGCTTTGGCAGCAACCGGGTCGATTTTGCCACCCAAACCGCCTGGCGCGGCGATCAGAAAATTGAACTGACCGACCAGGAGACCAAACTGCTCAAGCTGTTCGCGGCCAATCCCAACAAGGTGCTGGCCCGCAGTGTTCTACTGGAGGTGGGCTGGGGCTACACCCGTACCGTTTCCAGCCGCACCATCGACAATTTTATGGTGCGGCTGCGTCGTTATTTTGAAGAAAACCCGAAAAAACCGGTTTATTTTAAAAGCGTCCGCGCCAAGGGGTATCGCTTTGATCCGGACACATAGCCATATTTTAATTACCGAAAGCGTTTTAAAAATAATTGGGAAAAGCGCTTAACCAGTTCAGCGGCAATCAATCCGCAAACCACACCGATGGTGCTTGCCGCCATATCCAGCCATTCTCCGTTGCGATTGACAAAGGGTTGCAAAAATTCAATCACGCCACCGTAAGCGCTAAAAAACAAACCGATCCATATCCATCTTTCCGGTTTGCGCAGTGCGGCAGGAAACATCAAAACCGCATACGCCATCAAGTGGTGGGATTTATCGGTTCCGGGCATCATTGGCGCTGTACTTTCGGGCCAGAGCGAAAAAACCGTTATGACCGCAAGCGTCAACAGGGTCAGCGCAATCCAGTGAGCCTCTATTACATTCAGGATTTTTGTCATCCCAACAACTGATTTCAGGGGCGTTAACTCAATTTTACGACAGTCGGAAACGCTTGTACTATTCACTCACAACAAGAACAGACAAAAAATTATGCTCCAAATTCAAAAGCGATCACTCAGTATCGTGTCCGCGGAACTCCGATGTCTCCGGATCAGCTTCGTTTTCCATCCAAATAGGCGGCAATACCCGTGGCCGCGCAACGGCCCGAAGCGATCGCGTGGACAATCAGCGACTGCCCAATGGTCATATCACCGGCCACAAAAACACCGTCCACCGAGGTCATCATGTTGTCGTCGGCCTTGATGTGGCCATGCTCATCCAGGGCCAGCCCGAAACCTTCGACAAGCTTCCTGTTACCCGGCCCCACAAAGCCCATGGCCAGGATCACCAGCTCAGCCTCGATTTCAAATTCGCTGCCGGGGATTTCTTGCGGTGTTTTGCCGCCGTCGGGTGTATCCACCCACTCCACTTTGGCGCATTGCAGTTTTTGCACTTGTTTACCGTTCCCTAAAAACGCCTTGGTGGTGATGGCCCATTGCCTCTCGCCGCCCTCCCTGTGGGCGTGGGATTCCCGCAGAATGATGGGCCACATGGGCCACGGCGCATCGCCCGGCCGCTCTGCGGGAGGCTTGGGTAAAATCTCCAGTTGATAAACCTTTCCGGCGCCCTGACGCAGGGCCGTACCCAGACAGTCGGAACCGGTATCACCGCCGCCGATCACCACCACCGCTTTGTCCTGGGCGGTGAAGTCGGACACATGGGGTTGGCTCTCCCGGCTCACCGCCCTGTTTTGCCTCGTTAAATAATCCATGGCGAACAGGATGCCTTCCAGATCGCGGCCGGGCGCGGGCAGATCGCGTGGCTGCCGCGCCCCACAAGCCAGACAGATGGCGTCAAAGTGCTTTTGAAGATACCTAAAAGAGAGGTCCGCCCCTACCAGCACATCTGTTTCAAAGATCACCCCTTCGGCCTTCATCAGATTGATGCGGCGCTCCACAATATTTTTTTCCAGTTTAAAATCGGGGATGCCGTAACGCAAAATCCCACCGGGAGAGGGAGCGTCATCAAACACCGTCACTTTGTAGCCCAGCTTGTTCAACGTGTCGGCCGCGGCTAACCCCGCCGGTCCGGAACCGATGACGGCGACGGTCTCTCTAAAATAGGTCTCCGGCGGCTTGGGGGTCAGGAGACCCAACTCAAACCCCTTTTCAATCACGGTCAGCTCAATCTGGCGAATGGCGACCGGTTCGGTGTTGATGCCTGCTACGCAGGCCGTTTCACAGGTGGCAGGTCAAAGCCGCCCTGTAAATTCAGGAAAGTTGTTGGTGGCGCATAAAATATCCAGCGCCTCCTGCCACTGCTCCCGGTAGACCAGATCGTTAAATTCAGGGATAATATTGGCCACCGGGCAGCCGTAGCCATGACAAAAGGGTATCCCGCAATCCATGCAGCGGGCGGCCTGCTGATGAATATCCTGGTCGCCCAGGCAGGTATCCACCGCCTTGAAATCTTGCAGTCGCTCCTCTTTGGGCCGGTAATCGGGGTCCTTGCGGTTATATTCCAAAAAACCTGTATCTTTACCCATGCCAAACCTCCTGTCTTTCGGTGGCCTCATCTTCCTTGGTCATTTTCCCGAGCACCTTGCGGTATTCCATGGGAAAAACCTTTACAAAGAAGGGGAGACAGCGCTCCCACTCGGCCAAAATACCTTTGGCTTTCTCACTGCCTGTATGTTCGTAATGGTTGCGGATCATGGTTTTGAGCTCATCGATATCTTCGGGCTCCGCCACCAGCTCCAAATCGACCATCGCCAGGTTGCAGCGGTCATCAAATTCCTGGTGAGGATCGTAAACATACGCCAAACCGCCGCTCATGCCCGCTCCGAAATTAATGCCCGTATTGCCCAACACCACCACCCGACCGCCGGTCATGTATTCGCAGCCATGATCCCCCACCCCTTCCACCACCGCATGGGCCCCGCTGTTACGGATGGCAAACCGTTCGCCCGCTTTGCCGTGCAAATAGACTTCGCCGCTCGTAGCGCCATATAAAAGGACATTGCCGGCAATGATATTTTCCGAAGGATCAAATTGCGCACCGCCATAGGGGGTCACGACAATCTTGCCGCCGGAAAGGCCCTTGCCCAGGTAGTCGTTGGATTCGCCTTCCAGATGGAGGGTCAGTCCCCTGGCGGCAAAGGCGCCGAAACTTTGACCCGCCGCCCCTTTGAAACGGCAGGTGATGGTATCGGCGGGCAACCCGGCGTTGCCGTATTTTTGGGCAATCCGGCCGGAAAGCATGGCGCCCACGGTGCGATTCACGTTGGTGATGGGCAGTTCGATGGTGACCGGTGTTTGGGATTCCAGTGCCGGGCGTGCCTGCTGAATCAGCTTGAGATCCAGAACGCCGAGCACATCGCAGGGTTGCGGCTCTATTTGGCGGCGGGCCGTATCGGGCCCAACTTCCGGGTGATAGAAAATTCTGGAAAAATCGAGCCCCCTGGATTTCCAGAAATCGATCGCTTCGTTCATCTCCAGAAGATCGGAGCGGCCCACCAGATCATCCATTTTGCGAAAACCGAGTTCGGCCATGATCTCACGGGCTTCCTTGGCGATCATGGTTAAAAAGTTGACCACATGCTCGGGCTTGCCGTCAAACAGTTTGCGCAGGCGTCGATCCTGGGTGGCAATTCCCACCGGGCAGGTGTTTTTGTGGCATTTGCGCATTAACACACAGCCCATGGTGACCAGAATCGATGTTGCAAAACCGAACTCTTCCGCCCCCAGCAGCGCGCCGATAATGACGTCCCGGCCGGTCTTGATCTGACCGTCCACCTGAACCCGAATGCGGCTACGCAGGTTGTTTAAGAGCAGCGTCTGCTGTGTTTCGGCCAGCCCCAGCTCCCACGGCGCCCCGGCATGACGGATGGAAGAGAGCGGTGAGGCGCCGGTGCCGCCGTCGTAGCCGCTGATCAGCACCACATCGGCGTGGGCCTTGGAAACCCCCGCCGCTACGGTTCCCACCCCGGTTTCCGAAACCAGTTTGACCGAGACCCGGGCATCAGGATTAATATTTTTCAGATCGAAAATCAGTTGGGCCAAATCTTCGATGGAGTAGATGTCGTGATGGGGCGGCGGTGAAATCAAGGTCACGCCGGGAGTCGAATGACGCACCCGGGCGATTTCAGCTTTCACCTTATGCCCGGGCAACTGCCCGCCTTCACCCGGCTTGGCCCCCTGGGCAATTTTGATTTGCAGCTCCCGGGCGTTGACCAGATATTCGGCGGTAACCCCAAAGCGTCCGCTGGCCACCTGCTTGATGGCGCTGGAACGGCTGTCGCCATTGGGCAATGGCTGGTAGCGTACAGGGTCCTCGCCGCCTTCCCCGCTGTTGCTTTTACCACCGATGCGGTTCATGGCAATGGCAATCGTCTCATGGGCCTCCTTGCTGATGGAGCCAAAAGACATGGCCCCGGTGACAAAGCGTTTTAAGATCTCTTGGGCAGGTTCCACCTCTTTTAGAGGAATCGCGGCGCTCTGTTTAAAAGCAAGAAGCCCCCGCAAGGTTGACTGTTTTTGGGACTGGTCATTAATCAGGGCGCTATATTTTTTAAAGAACTCGTAATTATCGTTGCGTACCGCCTGCTGCAAAAAACTGACCGACTCCGATGTCCACAAGTGCCGTTCGCCATCCTGCCTGAATTTGTAGTGTCCGCCGCTGGCCAGTATATTGGGTGCAATGGGCGAGGGATGACGAGCCGCCTGGTAACGTTCATTGGCCTCCGCGGCAATGGCATCCATTCCAATCCCCGCCACATGGGAAGCGGTGCCCGTAAAGTATTGAGCCACCACATCCTGGTCAAGCCCCACCGCCTGAAATACCTGGGCGCTGCGGTAACTGCGCAAAGTGGAAATCCCCATTTTCGACATCGTCTTTAAAAGACCTTTGCCCAATGCCTTGATATATTTTTCGATGGCTTTGGCAACATCGATATTTTTACTCAACTGCCCCTTTTTGACCATGGCGGCAATGGTCTCAAAAGCCAAATACGGGTTCACGGCGGTGGCGCCGTACCCCAACAGGAGGGCGATATGCATTACCTCCCGGACTTCACCGGTCTCTACAATCACGCCGCTGCTGGTACGCACGCCCCTTTTGACCAGCCGTTTGTTAACCGCCGAAACCGCCAACAGCGACGGGATCGGCGCCTGGTGGGGGGGTAAATCACGGTCGGATAAAATGATCAGGGTGCTGCCGCGGGAGACCGCATTTTCCGCCAGATCGCAGATTGCATGCAACCCTTTCTCCAACGCCTTGCCATCACCGTTAACGGCAAAGCCCATGGGAATCACCACGCTGCTGAAACCCTCAATACTCAGTTGCTTGATGCGCAGCAGGTCTTCATTGGCTAAAATCGGGTGTTGCAATTTAATCAAGCGGCTGTTTTGCGGTATTTCCGATAATATATTGCCCGGATTGCCGATAAAGGTCATCAGGGACATCACCAATTCTTCGCGCACCGGGTCAATGGGCGGGTTGGTCACCTGGGCAAAAAGCTGTTTGAAATAGTTGAATAGCAGTTGATTTTTCTCCGACAGTACAGCCAGGGGGGAATCGGCGCCCATGGAACCCACCGGCTCGTTGCCCGTGGCGGCCATGGGGTCAAGGATCATCTGAAGGTCTTCCCGGGTATACCCGAAAAGCCGCTGGTTGTAGCGCAGGTTCGCCATATCGGGTTTGACTTCGTCCACATCGGAATAGAAGCCCCGCAAGGTGATCCGGTTTTCATCCACCCAGCGCCGATAAGGCTTCCTGCGGGCGCACAGGGTTTTCACCTCTCCGTTTTTTAAAAGCCGCTTGGCGGTAAAATCGACCAGCAGGATTTCGCCCGGCCGCAACGCGCCTTTTTCAACGATATCCGCCTCGGCGATATCCAGCACCCCGGTTTCCGAGGCAAATACGATCATTCCCTGGCGGGTGACCGTATATCGCGCCGGGCGGAGGCCGTTGCGGTCCAGCATTGCGCCGGTATGGTTCCCGTCGGAAAAAGAGAGGGCCGCCGGGCCGTCCCAGGGCTCCATCATACCGGCATGGTATTCAAAAAAGCCCCGCAGGTCCGGCCCCATAGGGTATTTGACACCCCACGCCTCGGGCATCAACATCAGCATGGCGTGGGGCAGCGAACGGCCGGCATTGACCAGGTGCTCCAAAATATTATCAAGGCAGGAGGAATCACTGCCGCTCTCATCAATAATCGGCAGCGCTTTGGACAGGTCGTCACCGAACAGGTCGGACTTCAGGGACGATTCCCGCGAACGGATATGGTTCAAGTTGCCGCGCAGGGTGTTGATCTCCCCGTTATGGGCCAGGTAACGAAAGGGCTGGGCCAGTTTCCAGGAAGGGAACGTGTTGGTGCTGTAGCGCTGATGAACCACAGCCACCGCACTGACGAAGTCGGCGTCCAACAGGTCACGGTAAAAGCCGGACAGTTGCGGCGCCGTAAAAAGCCCTTTATAGATAACCGTCTGACACGAAAGACTGGGGATATAAAAGCACCCCTTTTCAATCTTGATCGTAGCGGTTTTTTTCTCAATTACCCGCCTGACAACATAAAGTTTGCGTTCCAGGTCGGCATTTTTAAGGCCCTTGCCGCCCACAAAGCACTGCATCACCGACGGCCGCTGCGCGTAAGCTTGACCCTTAATGGCGTCCTCACTGACCGGCACCTTGCGCCAACCCATAAAATCAAGGCCTTCGGCCGCAACGGTATCTTCCACCTGCCGAGTCAATCTTTGAAAAAGATCGGACTCCCTGGGCATAAAAAGCATCCCGACACCGTATTGGCCTGCGTCGGGCAGCTTGATCCCCAGCGTTTTACAGCGCTTTTTGAAAAACCGATGGGGAATTTGGGCCAGAATTCCCGCGCCGTCCCCGGTTGTGAGATCGCCGCCCACGGCTCCGCGGTGAAGCAGGTTTTCAAGGATCCTGATTCCGTTTTGCACGATGGTGTGCTGTTTTTCGCCATTGATGTTGGCCACAAACCCGACACCGCAAGCGTCATGCTCGTTGATGGGGTTGTACAACCCTTGAGCGGTTGGAAAATAATCAACGGTTGTTTGATTGAACCGGGTCATCCCGGAGGCTCGCTTCTCTTCCCGGGTTTTATATGCCTTGGGATCGATGTGCCGTCCAGCCCGTTTTGCATGGGTGATGTTTCCGGATGAATATCGAACATTTAACTGTTCACATGCCACAGCGTGATATCCCCTGAATATCGATTTTACCGCAAGCCGTTACTTATAGCGGATTACAACCATCATCGCAATAAAATTTGCGCAACACTTCAGGACGAGGGGCGGGCGCCGTTGGAAGTTGCCGCCGGATACGGGTGAAAACAGGGTTTAGGCGGCATCACCTGTCCCGCGGAAATCCCCCCGGGACGAAAAAGTGAAAGCAGGTGGTTTTTGCCGCCGCTGTTTTTTCAGCGATCCCAAATGTGATGAATCTTTGGATCAGAACAGGCGGCGTTGTGTCATAGAGATCAAGCCCCAATGCCCGCGGCCTGCAATAATAGAGAAGCGCACTTGATTGACAGTGCTTGTTATGTCTGCAAAAATATCAGAATATTTTAGTGATAGTACCTTATCTGGGCGTTGTATGCTTCAGGGGAAGCCAAAAAAGCCCCTAATATATAAATCGTATTCTATAGAAAAACAGTCATTGAAAAACTAAATTAAACTTCGTTTATATCCTGCCATGATCTATTGTGAGGTTAAATTGAACATCTCAACTCCAAAAAGATGCGGGTTTTTGCTCTGGATGAATGATGCGTTCTTAAGAATTTTTGTTTAAAAAATGTTTACACTGTTTTTACCTGTTCACCTGCGGGCTCAATGATTGCGGTAACCACTTTCAGTAATGATTCTATCCAAATTCTGGATATTAAAAGTGGTGGCGTTTTGGGTTCTTTGCCTACCCATAAAAGTGGTCTCAGAGCAATGGCCTTTTCCAAAGATGAGTCACAAATAGCAATTGTTGGGGGCGATAACAGCTTGACGCTCTGGGGCCTAGAACCAATGAAACCTTTGAAAGATTACAATACTTTAAAGGTTTCTGAAATTTCTGTTGTATCTTTTATGCCCAACAATGATCTAATGGTCACCGGACATAATGATGGTTCGATAAATATCCGGGATATAGATACTGGGGATATACTTGAACGATTTGATGCACATGATGGCTGGGTTGAGGCTCTTGCCGTATCGCCTAACGGACGATTTTTAGTGTCTGGAAGCCCGGATGGCAAAGTGATACTCACTGAATTAGAGATTGAAGAATCAGCTCAAGAACTGAAGTTTCGCAGTTAAAATTCAAGGCCAAGAAAGGGATAATTTTTTGAAATTACAAGGAAAATAATTGAAAGGCGGCCCTGATTTTAGTATATGAGACATCATCAAACACCTAAATACTAAAGA
>Ga0209457_1000094_pt1 | contig 32842 bp, 48 predicted proteins | sample WorMetHEROISLAND_5_FD_187410 | JGI IMG/M metagenome (GOLD analysis project Ga0209457, IMG submission 187410) | Marine gutless worms symbiont microbial communities from Max Planck institute for Marine Microbiology, Germany - Olavius sp. 5 HERON... ... | reverse complement strand
TAGCGGGCATACAGTGGCATTTTGACTTCACGGTCTTTGCTGGCCGTGGACGGCGAGAGAATCTCACACACCCAATCCGGGACGACCTCGAAGCGGTGCCCCTCCGGGATATACGGCATGCGCTTCCGCCGCCAGCCGGCTAGGTCAGGCACCGTCACCTCGGTGTCGTACACGAAGTGGACTTCCGGCTCGATCAGGATCCACCAGCCGCCAGGACCGCCGATACCATCGTCATAGCCGCGCCCGATTGAGCGATCAAGCTGGACAGCAGTACGAGCATGCGGTCCGGCGGGCCGTGGCTGGGCATGCAGCTGTCCGTCCAGAATCTCCCCGGTCACGCCCTCCGGCAAGGCCTCCAAGGATTCGTAGAGGGTAGGAGAGTAGGCACGAGCCGGTTGCGGTTCCATCGAGACCTCTGTCACGTCGTTAAACATCGTTAAAAAATGGACAAAGACGCACTCGTTATGTGCTATCCGGGATGGAATTTCAGGAGGCAACCTAACCTAGCGAGCGCTTGCGTAATTTAAAACCAAAGGACAGCCCCTTGCCAAAACTCAATCGTCTGCCCTCAAATCTTGTTCAAGACGGTTTCGGGCCGCATTCTTCAACCTGGATAGCCCAATCTTTCTGGCAAGCGCTACAATGTCATTTCCTAGCGACAGCGCATTGCATATCCCTACGATCTCCTCTTGGCAGATGTATTCAATCTTCTTCATTTCGTCGTCACGGCCCATATATCGAGCCGGAGCATTTCGGTCTTTAACTGCCCCGTTTTGCCAAAAGAACAGGCCGACGTCTTCCTTGGTTTTACCGCGACGTTTCTTCGCAAGGTCGATGACGATATCGCGAATTTGTCGACCAGCCCTTTGAAAGCCGTGATGGCGAGCTATCTGCCGAACCAGAACGTCTTCGTGAATAGGCCCTCCTCTATCGATCACATGGTCGATCATGGCTGATAAACGAGGCTGATACTTCTCCGAATAAAACAGGTCTGGATCAGGGTGGATCGACAGACTCTCAAACTCTATATACTCTTCACCGTCAAAGAGCTGTAGAGAAGATACTAGATCATCCGGGGTCGCTGTCCCCCTGAGAAACCTGCCACAATATCGTCCGCAGGCCGAATAAAGTCTCGACCAGTGTGCGAAGGTCATTCCACGGGATTTTCGTCCTCGGACACGAACCCGACATTGTCGTCTTCACCACTAACATCCACAGTATCGTCATCTTCCGGCGTTGAAGCTCCTTCCTGCTCTGCAACCTCAGCCTCCTCTGCCGATCAGACTCAAGGTGTGCATCAAATGAAGAACATAGAGTGCCCCGCGCCTTTTCCCGGTTCGTCCACCAATCAGCCGACCAGACGCGGAACAGTGTTCAACCCAATCCCTCCAGCACGGATTGGCGAATTTTGTCGCGCTCCCGAGCAAAAGCAGAACTGTGATACATGGCACCGTCACATTCGACACCGGCAAGGTATATACTAGGGAAATCACGATGTACGATTCCCAAATCAATCCTGTATGCTGAAACGCCAACCTGTGGGTGACCGTCCCACCCTTTGTCCCGTAAATCCCGAGCAAAAGCTGATTCGAATGGTGAGTCAAAATCTCCGACAGAGCCATATACCGCTGCAGCCAGTTCTGATGGCCCGCGTTCAGCATATTCCAGGAAATGCTTTAGGTCGGCAACGGCCCGCGCTTGTGTTCGAGACAAATCAATTCGGTCAGGATGCAATATGGAAAACACCGTAATTTCAGACCGCGCCCGCGTCATGTCTACATTCAACCGGAGCTCACCACCGTCCCTATTCAAAGGGCCGAAATTCATTGTTACGTGATTGCCTTTGTCGGGGCCGTAGGTAATGCTGAACAAAATTACATCGCGTTCGTCCCCCTGAACCGTGTCCAAGTTTTTGACAAAGACTGGTTCCAACGTGTTATTCGACGAAAATGCCCACTCGATATCGGGGTTCTTAGAATGTTCTGCGTCGAGCAAATTTTCGATCAAAATCTGCTATTCTGAATTAAACGTCACGACACCAATAGATAGCTTGCGGACACCTTCGTCTTCGTGCGTGATCCGATATAACACCTCATTGACAATGGCTCTTGCCTCACCTGGGTTGTGGCGTGCTTGCCCACGTGCATAGTGGCCTTCAGGATGAATCAAACGCACACCATTGTCCCGGCGTACCGGAGCTGGGAGTGTCACCAAACCATTATCGTAGTAACGGCTATTGGAAAAAGCGATTAGACTTTCACGACGCGACCTGTAATGGAGGTTCAATGTTTTTTGTGGAATATGCGCCCCGAGTATCTCGTCAAGGATGCTCTCTAAGCTGCCTTCCACATCCACGTCTCCGTCAAGATCATCATCGGAACGCGAGAAAAAGTTTGTCGGCGGCATTTGCTTCGAGTCACCGGCTATAATTGCTTGGCGCCGCACGAAAAGTCCTTGTCCTTCTTTTCCACCTGATGATCCCGCAGGTCTTTCCAGGTCTTGATGAGAAGGTTGCCGGTTGCGGTTGGGTAGGAGAGATGGATTTTTCCGTCTTCCGCAGATGCGCCGGTGGATGCAAGGAGGATCGGAAGGAGCGGAAAGAAGAAATACCGGATTTGTGAGATCACGGCGCGTGATTTCTGCTCTAATGTTCTGAAGGGTACTGATCAAGGGATCTTGATGGCATGCGTTTCTGATGTGAACTATCAGTATAGACGAAAAGTCTATAGACGTAAAGGCTGTGGACGTAAAGATACCGTCAACGTACCGTTCAGTTACCGATAATGTGGAAAATATTGGGAGATGGAGAGATCTCTACGCCGGAACAGATAGTTGCCTTCAACCTAAAGCGCTTCCGGGTTGCTGCTGGCATTTCCCAGGAAATCCTCGCTCACCGCGCCGGTTTGCACTGGACCTATATCAGCTCTGTTGAACGGAATCAGCGCAACGTCTCTATCAGGAACATCTTCAAGCTAGCACAAGGCCTCCGCATCGACCCCCGTCAGCTTCTGACCCCCCTTCCGGAAGAGGAATCCTGATCGGATTCAAAGCCGAACGGCATCGTGGCAAGGATGCCGGGAACAACGTTTCGTTCAGCCTCATCAGGACCTTGAGCTTCCGCGCGGCTACGTATCCGAACTTGGGGATACGTACAGCGCGGGCGCGCTCAAGGGGTCTGTACCAGAACGATAAGAGGCTGCGCTGCGTCAAAGTCGCAAGGTCGGCGGCAGAGGTGCATGTCGCACGAATCAGGAAAGAAAAACCGCTCTTACAGGCTTCTCAGAGGCTCACTGCCAAGCCCCCAGACCAAAAATCCGCGCGCTCCCCCTGAGTCAACCTGGAGAATACGCGCGTGCTCACTCCGCCAACGGCTTCTCCGTCCTTCAGTCGCTTCTCTCCTTACGGCCCCTCCGGGGTGACTTCCGTTGCGCGCGTTCCGTAAACCGGAAAGTGTCGGCTCCGAGGGAATGTCGCTCTGTCTCACCAAGGGAATGCTTCATCCCATCGAGGAAAGGACCGTAGAGGCCGGAGGCGGGTGAGGGAGGAAGCAAGCGCCTTAGAGAGCTGCTCAGGACTTCTAACCTGCGGACCCAAGCCAGTACATTGACCCCGACGCCACTCCAATGCGCGTTCTTCGCGGCAATGATCGTCCCGGCCAGCGTAGTGACCTCTGCCAACGGCACAAACAAGATGCCAACCGTGAAGTCGTCAAAGCTCGATGCGTGTCCCCAATATCTCCAGAAATCTGTGGATCCATTCCGAATTGGCCGGCCAGGCTGGTGCTGTCACCAGGGTGCCGTCCACATAAACGTTGGAGAAGGTTTCGCCGCTCTCGCACCAGTGGCCTCCAGCCTGCTCGATGTCGGGTTTGAGCGCTGGGTAGGCGGTAATCTGCTTGCCTTCCAGTACCCCGGCAGCGACCAGGATCTGTGGGCCGTGGCAGATCGCGGCAATGGGTTTGTTCGCCTCCGCGAACTGGCGCACGATTTCAAGCAGGCGGGCGTTCAGACGCAGGTACTCCGGGGCGCGTCCACCGGGGATAACCAAGGCGTCGTAGTTAGCGGGTTCGACGGTGGCGAAATCGGCGTTGATGGCAAAGTTGTGGCCGGGCTTTTCGCTGTAGGTCTGATCGCCCTCGAAGTCATGCACCGCCGTGCGCACGCTGTCTCCGGGTTGTTTGTCAGGACAGACGGCATCGCACTCGTGGCCTACCATCCGGAGCATTTGGAAGGGCACCATGACCTCGTAATCTTCCACAAAATCACCTACCAACATCAGGATTCGTTTAGCGGCCATTGGTACATCTCATCATGGTAATGATTGGGCATTATTACGAGCGTCACTATAAACCAACCCGGAAGTCCGTTCGCTAGCCGCACCGACCGGTCTGTTAGCCCAAAGCAGTAATGTCTCCTCTGCCCAAAACCTTTGGAAGGAAACCGCAAGAACCTGAACAGGCAGGACAATAGAAACCGACGATCACTCTGGGATCGAAGTTCTTCGACGAAAGAGCCGCATGCCCGATTCCCAACGTCCCAAAGGGCCGAAAGGTATGCAGAGATCCCCTCTGAGCACGCCCTCCTAGAATCTCAGGTCTATTTCCCGCGCTCGGACTTCTTCCCGAGCTCGGACTTCGTGCTCATAGGCCGTCCTCCCCTGGCGCTCCGCCTGTGCCTTCGTAGGATAGATTTTCTCGTGTCTACCCCAACGGTATTTTCCAGGACCTGATTTCTTAACTGGCATACTTGAAATTACAGCACCATCGCGGATCCCGCTACGGATCGCAGCACCGCCGCCGACAATATCCTTTCGCGTCTGCAATAAAGGCGAGCCGCGGACGGTCAGCTGGACTGCGCCTCGGATCGTCCGCAGGTAGCTGGCTGACGGTGTACCCGCCAGCCAGTGACGGGCACCCTGTGCGGTGACTGGTACGCGGGAAGTCTCACAATTCAATATTTATATGACTCTTTCCCCGGCGCCGATCCAAAAAGGGCTTGATTGTTACTTTTATTTGTCACGAAATAAAACCTGTGTTCAGGAGTTTTGTGACAAATGAAGGGGAGCAAATCATGGACAATGCTTTCGACCTCGATACCGGCAACCTCGTGGGCTATGCGCGAGTAAGCACGGACAGCCAGGATCTATCGAATCAACGAGATCAATTGCAACAGGCTGATTGCGTGCAAATTTTCTCCGAGCAAATCACGGAAGCCAAACGCAACCGGCCTGAATTGGAAAGCCTGCTCGACTATGTACAGCCAGGGGATGTTGCGACGGTAACCCAGCTCGACCGACTGGCCCGGAGTACTAAAGATTTACCGGATATTGCCGAGCGGCTCCAAAGCCGCCAAGTGGGCCTGCGGAGCCTTGCCGAGCCATGGGCAGACACCACAACGCCAGGGGGCCGCATGGTGTTAACTGTCTTCGCGGGGATTGCGGAATTCGAGCGCTCCTTGATTGTCGAACGGACGCGACGGGGTAGGGATGCGGCTAAAAAGAAAGGGATTAAATTCGGGAGGAAAAAGGCACTCTCGGAGGAGCAGTGCAACCATGCCAAGGAGTTGGCAGAGGAAGAGCAGCCAGTAAGAAAGGTGGCAGCCTTGTTCGGAGTGAACCGGATGACGATCTACCGGGAGCTTGCCCGTTGAGATAACCCTTCGAGCGGCCCTGAAAAGCTCCGTAACCGCGCTAGAGCACCGCACAGGACCGTACATGCAGATCGGGTTCTTGCCCCATATTTCCTGATGCGCTTGGAAATCGAACGAGCCCTCTTCAGACGCGATGTTCGGTCGCTTAACGGCCTGGAAGCGTAAGATTAGAGAGAGAGGCAACGCAAGGGCAGGACAAAGCTAGGTAGCCGATGAGAACAGTTCTCTGAGCCTTTCAGGAGCGCTGAAGGCGATACGTCATCCTGTTCAGGGATGCTCGAACTCGCCGGACCGGAGGCCAACTCCCCCACTCTTAGCCTCCGCTAGTGGCTCCATGGTCTTCAACGGAGCTTAAGGCCAGAGCTTAATCGCCGCGATGACGAGGCCGCCGACGATCAAGGTCGTGGCGAACGACCATGCCATAAAGCGGTCGATACGCCGCGTTAACCTCTCGAAGCGTTTGTCCATCCGCTCCAGGATGGTCTTGATCAGCTCTCGCTGGTGCTTGAGCTCCTCCTCGATACGCACCACGCGCTCGCGCAGCTCGATCTCGAAAACCTCCGGCGGTTTTCCCAGGGACTTCTCGGCGAGCCACTCCCCGAGATGCTCCTTGATGTACGCGATGTCTTCCGCGGCCAGGTTCGTGACGGTCATTGGCATTCCCCAGTTGGCAAGAAGATGGCTCTTACCCCCGGTAGGGCGCATCGAATAGGTTAAATTCAACTACTACCAAACGAATCACTAACGCACCACTAACGCATCACTATTGATCGGCAACCTCAATGGTGCGACCATCCGCAGAGACGTTGATATCCAGCTCCTTGCCTCCCAGCTTGCCGACGAACTCGTAGCTGACCACTTTCAGGCTGTGCGAATGGCTCGCTTCGATAAAGTCGGGCTCGAAACCTGGCAGTTTGCGCTATCGCCTTGAGGACAGCGCCGGGGACCATGTCGCGCGTAAATTCGATCTCGATCTCCTGGATCCTTCACTCCGGATAGATGTCGAATTCGACCTTGCGCCCGCTTGGGAGCAGGCCCTGAATTTCATACAGGTATCCCCCGCCCGCCTCGGTTTCGGTGTTAGCGCTGATCAGCCTGGTGTCCGGCAGTTCGCCTCGAGCAATGTCGCGGATTGTCTCCGGCACTTCACTCAGCGCGATCGGCGTCTGTTCTCCGGCCAATGTAGCAGGTGCCACGACCAGAGCGAGCCATCAGGAAAGTCGTTGCAACAAGCGTAGCATGTCAGTCCTTCTTAGCGGGTGAGGAATTGCCGAAAAACAAAGGATACGATCTCTTCATGCAGGATCTTCCAGAAATCCTGCAGGGTGGTGTGCTTGTTTTCGATCTCGTTTAGGTATTCTTCCAACTTGCCGATGGCCGCGTGCTGCTCATTCTCGAGCTCTCGTCTCAGCTGGATCTTCAGCGCACTCAGAGTCTTTTCCAGCTCGTGAATTTTCTCTTCCAGTAACTGTTTACGGCTGACGATTTCGTGCACCTCAAAACCCTCTTCGCTTACTCACCAACCCATGGAATTACTAACCCTGATCAAGGCTGCCGGTACCACGAAGAACACCAGAAAGATATGCAGGGCCACATAGAGCTTCCGCCGCACCGCCAGGGCAGCGAGTTCTTCGGCCGCATGCATGGGAATGACCCGCAGAAAGGGCAGACCGTAGATGACGACCACCCCAAGCACATTGTAGGTCAGGTGAACCAAGGCGACCTGGAGCGCGAATACGGCGTTGGTGCCGGATATGGCCGTGGCCGCAAGCAGGGCAGTGATACAGGTCCCGATATTGGCGCCGAGAGTAAAGGGATAGACCTGCTTCAGGCTGAAAACACCGCTCCCCGCTAGGGGCACGATGAGGCTGGTGGTGGTGGACGAGGACTGCACGAGAACGGTAATGGCAGTGCCGGAAAAGATTCCTGAAAGAGGGTCGCGCCCGACGGCGCTATGCAGAATTTCCTTGGCGCGTCCGACCATCAGAATCTTGAGCAGCTTACCGATGTAAGTGATGACGAAGAAGATCATGGCGATCCCGAACACGATCAGTAGGATCCCGGCGACCGTTTCGGACAGCCCAATACTGATGAAAGTATTTTGCAGCATCTCGATCGGCGGTTTCACCAAAGGCTTGATGAAGTTGAACCCCTTCATCGACATCAAATCCCCGCTCAGCATCAGGTCCGCAAGATATTCGCCGGTCTTCTCCAGGAACCCGAACATGATCTCGAGCGGCAGAAAAACCACCATGCTGAACAGATTGAAGAAATCGTGCACGGTCGCGGCAGCAAAGGCTTGTCGGAACTCATCTCCCTGGCGCACGTGCCCCAGGCTGACGATGGTGTTGGTGATGGTCGTGCCCATATTGGCGCCCATCACCATGGGGATGGCGATGGAAACCGGCAAGCCGCCCGCAACCAAGCCCACGATGATGGAGGTGACGGTGCTGGACGATTGAATGAGGGCCGTGGCGACGGTACCGATGACTACGGCCGTGATGGGGTTGCTGGCGAACGCGAAGAGTTCCTTGGCCTGATCCCCGGCAGCAGCCTTGAAGCCGCTGCCGATAGTTGCTACGGCCACGAGCAACAAATAGACCAGGGCAGCGATCATCAACCACTGCGGCCAGTTGGACGAAGTGGCAGTCTTTCTGTCTTCGGCAATGGTTAGCGACATCAATTTTTCCCCGAAGGTTATCTCTGCCTCCTTGCGACAATTTCGGAGCGGATTCTACAGACCCATCGGGCTCAGATGAGCCTCGGACGGTCCGCCGGACTGCAGACGCAAAAGCGCCCACGCTGCACCCTAGATTATCTGCAGGTAGCTAGCAGATAGGGTGATGCCGCGCGGTGGCCGGTACGCGGGAGTGTCGTACAAGCAAATCAAAAGGCCAGTGGGGGCTTCTGGCGTACTGTTAGCGCTACCTTGCGGGGCACACCACAGGCATAAGGCTCACTGTCCTGGGAAGAAATGCCCCGTGAGCCACAGGCAGCCCCCTCAAACCCGCTCACGGTCGATGGCAAGGTTTAGGGGGGCAGAAAGCCTCGTAACCGCGCTAGAGCACCGCTGATTTGGTGTGCCTAGTGTTGGCCATTGCATGCCCCCTGTTTTGGCTCGGAAATGGGCTTCGACAGGGCGTCGTTGGGACCGGACGCAAGCTCCTGCTTCAGGTCGGTCATGATCTTGCCCATGCCTGCCCGTTCCCGAATCCAAGTCCGCACCCAGGTTCTTGGCACGGAGATTCCGCGCCATCCCACCGGCGAACGAGCCTTTCGCGCCGGGATCACCGAGCATGCGCCCGCCGAGGGTTTGCCCCGCGGCCTGGCCGAGGTTCGTCAGGGTTTGCGCCATTTTCGAGCCCGGCGGCGTATAGGGGCCAAGCGACCCGAGCTGACTGCTCGACAGCTTGGACGCTTCTTTCACCGCCATGAAGCCGCTGCCGGCCGTGCTGCCGATCGCCGCCGCGCCGCCGGCGGCGCCCGCCATTACCCCCATGGCGGAGATCTGCGGACCGCTGCCGATCGTGGAGCCGTTGATGATTCCCTGCACTATGTCCGGGATCATCTTCACCAGCAGCATCAGGATGATCAGCACGCCGATCATGGCGAGCACGACGTCGAGCTCTCCTTTGTCCCGATCGCCAGCCAACGCCCAATCGGAGATGAAGCTCTCGCCGAGGCCAATCGCGCCGCCGCTCGTGACGTGGTTGCCGACCCACAGGAAGCCGTTGATGAGCGCTTCGGACCAAACGTCGGCGTTCAGGATGAGCGCCAGGAAAAAGCCGACGTAGAGGATGTACCGCACCAGCTCGACGACGATCTCCTGAAAGTCGGCGTTTTTCAGCACCAGCTGGGCCGCCGACCAGGTGAAGGAGAGCGTTGCCAGGGCGAACAGCAGCCAGGCGGCGATGTCCTTCACCTGCCCGGTCCAGCGGGCCGTTTGCTGCTCCATCTCCGCCTGAAGATCGCTCACGGTATCCGTGATGCCGGCATCCTCCGCCGCGGCGAGCGCGAGGCCGCCGAGGAACGTGAGCAGCAGCCAGAGCCGCCGGACGCGGGTCATCGCTCCATCCACCACTGGGTTGCCGGCGGTCGGTTCGGGTCGAAGGGGTTTTCGTCGGAACCCATGGCGCGCCGGAGCGCCGCATCCTCCTCGATCCGGCGATCGACCGCACCCCCGAAAGCGGCCGCCTGGAGCTGAATGTGCGCGGCGGTCAGCTAGCGCAGCTTTTGCAGCTGCCCGACCTCCATCGCGGCGATCTCGGAAGCGGCCTGCAACATTGGCTCCTTGTCTCGGGACCGGAACTTAAGGTGCTGCTCCAGGAGGGCGATGTTGATCTTGGGCGGGTTTGTCTTGAGCGCTTCCAGGCCGCTGGATGTGATGCGTAAGTGCCCCCGTCTCGGAAGCTCGATGGGCCTTGTGCAGGTACGTGCGTGCCCAGCCAACGAGGTTATTGATGGTGGCCTGCTGGCCACTCGGCAGAAGCTCCTTGCGATCCGCTTTGGTCAGGCGGAACTCGGCGGCTAGGGCATCAATGGCTTCTCTTAAGAATACGTTCTTGCCCATCATCTATGAGGCGCAGCAGAGGCCGCATGATCGACTGAAAATTAGGAACTCCCATCCTGCTTCCTCTCCGCTCCTGTCATGTGCTTCGGGCCTATTACTTTCCTATGTCATAGGGATTAACCGTCAGTACCTCACCGTAGATGTGAATTTTCATTTCATCATTAAGCGCGTAATGGCTGTTGCTGCTCTTGGAGCGGGAGCGCGCCGCGACCGCCGGGGAAGTAGCGGTAGAGGGTGGATTGATCGATGTTGGGCCGACGGGTGATCTTGGCGATGGGGATTTCTGGGTCGGCCGGGGCGCGCTCGGCTGAGCCCCCTCAACCACGGTTGCGCGCTGGTCGAGCTAGGGTGCCCAGTGCAAAAGGTGGCCATGCTGCTCAAAGTGAACCGGGAAACGCGCTACTGTGTTTTTTTCGCTGGAACTGTGCTGATTTTGTTGTCTCGAGAGGACCTGGAACTTGCTGGAATCTCGAGTCAGGGTTGATGGTTGACTGCCTTTTCTGATCTTCGCGCTGCTGTTCCTGGTAGATCCGCTGACAGTTCAAGCTTTCTTCCGTGACCGCTCGATACGATCGGCTTTCACCAATGATTTGAACCCTTTGCTCTCGTTTCCATCCTAAAGTTACGGAGAGGATCTCGGATCTTCTCGGGTCCGTTTGCTGTGGCCATCTGTCTTCCTCTCTTTATCACCTCTATAGAGCGATTTATAAGGGATCTCAGGCGCTTATTGTCATGGTCTTTCCTCTTGTTTAGCCATTCCGGAACAGCCGAAGCTCTTACTTGTTGAAGGAATACAGAAAAGCGAGGGAGCATGGCGATGCTCCGGTCTTCCGTAGAGAAGGTATTCCGTGAATAAATAGGCGTTTACCGTTTTATTTTTTCCCTTTTCGGCATTTCATGATGTATGTTCCACGTCTGAGACGTGTATAAGAAATTATCATATATGATTTTAATATTTAAGATAAAATTGCTATATCTTTGGTCTTTTTCATTCTACCCTATCTACGAGGGTTATGTGACCGGGAGTCTAGCTTTGAGCCGTAGACGGCTAAAAAGTTCTGGTATTGTCTGTCGGGTTTTGGTGGGCATGGAGCTTCTGATGACTGCTGGTTTGGATTCGGTCTTCAGTGGGACTAGATATGATTCGGGAGGCCTGGATGCCGCTGCTGGCAGATTCCAGGCGTGAGGTATCCTTGGTTTTTCCAGGGTGAGTTTGCTGGTTATGTAGGTACCCTCGGCAGGTCCGAGCCGCTAATTTGAGGATGGAATTATTCCGGACGATACGGCTATTGTCCTGATCGTGCATGATGGGTGTGAGATGGCAGGTCCGCTCGTGCCCATTGATCTGGTGGGTCCTTAGCTGGAAATGAAATTTTCTGAATAGAATAAAACTGATTAAGGAAATGATACTTATCCGTTGTTCACTGGACACTTATTTTCCACAGGGAGAATCCTTGGCTGGATTGTTTCGGTCAATTCTGCGGATTTCGGCGTGAACGCCCGGAAGCAAGACAAAAAAAGGGCCTTTCGGCCCGTTCAGGTGGTTTCGGGCAACAGGTGCCCGTAGCGGCATCGCGATCGCGTTGGCCGCTAGTCGATTCACCTACCCCGTGATGCGACGGCTAGGTAGGTACCGATTTGGGACTGCGGTAGAAGCTCGGAAGCAAGCGTTTGGCTTCCTCGTAGATTTTTTCCTGGCTCCAGTCCGGGTGTTTCATTTTGATGTCGACCGCCCGTTGTGAGATGAATGCTTTGGCTTGGGGAGGGAGCTCAGCGAGGAATTGTCTCACCGGGTCAACGCGGCGGGCACCGGTCGGGACGCTGATCGTTTGCCTGGGAGCATAGGCTTTGGGATTGAGTTGGGCTAAATACGTGCTTATCCCGTCAGTGTTGTGAGTGCCGGTTATGGCGCTGATGATTTGCCTGAGCGTATCCTTCTGAGTCTTTGTGCTCGCATGGCGCGCAGGACTCGTTGGAGCCATTCTGTCTGTCGCGATCAGTCGATGCGCCATCCTCCATACTGCTCTACCGGATTTTGCACATTCCCTCTCATGTTCCTTCTCTTTTTTCCGGAGGTGTTCTCGGGCTTTCGGGCGTTCTTTCTCCAGCCATTTTCGCAGTCCAAGTGCATCGAATAGCTTGGCGGGAATCGTCTTGATGGCGGTGAAGCTCCTGTAGGAGCCGTCCTGCAATCACTTCCGGATTTGGGAGATGACGAGCAGGCCTCTTTTCTTAAGCTCGCGCACAGCCCGATTCACGCGTCGAAGACCCATCCCCGTTCGCTCGGCCAGATTTTCCATCTTGTAATTAAAGAATCCAGGTTCCTTCTGGAATCCCACGCACTTCGCGGCGTTCGCTGCGGACTTTGAATCCCCGAGGGTGGTAATTCAGCCCCAGTGGATCGCGGGGATCGGTGTACGCGCCATAGGTTTTTTCTATCGCTTTCTCGACAATTTTTGGTAGTTTGGGTTTTGGCGGGAAGAAGTTGGGATTCTTGGGGTCGTGACCGCAACGGTTACCGCTGCCGAGGCGATTCTCGCCGGGCGTGGGAGCTTGGGAAGGGGCTGGGCAAGGGGTGGATTCGCCTTAAGATAAGCCTCTATCTTGTTCGGACGCCTCGGAGAGGAAGGTTCGAGGAGATCGCCGGCTCTATTCCACAGCCGTCGTGACCGTAGCTCGCCGATCACGACGGCCGGATCGCACCTCGCGTAGCAGTGGACCAGGACCCTGCCGTCGTCGGCGTCCCTGACCGAAAGGCTTGGGTCTGTATTTTCATGGGCGGGACAAGGTGCCAGCCAGTGGCTACCGGCTCGGCATCCCCCAAGGGTACGGGCAAGAGTTTCGGCGGTCAACACATGAATTCTCCTGTGAAGAAGGCATGTGCGATCCCGAACACCAACACTATCGTTGACATCTCAAGTTAAAGTAGAATAAATTCTAAAAAGACAGTCACTTTCTTTTCAGTATCGATTCGTGATTCCTGTTTGGAGTGTTCGGAGCTCGCGGGGGGTCTGGACCACACAAAAGCCTGCTGTCTCAGAAACAGCGGGCTTTTTTTATGCCTCGTGAAAAATCGTTTCTTTCTAACTCATGATTCCTCTCGCACTAAGCTGCGACACGAACAGGCTCCGCTTCTACCGGATGATCGATCCGCAGTAGGCCCAGGTTCTCCAAGCGAATCCGCATGGCCTGCTTCGACACACGAAACATTGGTGCGAATTCCTTGGAGACGGTCTTGAATGCGTCTGCATGGGGATCCCTGGGCCAGGAAGCGCGGTATTTGTTGTTCCGTCGGGTCCAATCCCGGTCCGCGCGGTCCGCGACATCGGCGAACACGAAGGGTTTCGAACTGCCGAAATGGGTAGACCATGCGGCGAGCACGTGCTCCCGAGGCATGAGTAAGCAGGCCGAGAAGTGGTCCGCTTGCCGTTCGATCGGCTTCTTAGCTTGGCTCGAGCGGCAACTAACCCACGGCGTCTGCTTGATGTAAGACCTGTGTTCACACCAATGCCCCGTCTCGTGGCCACAGGTGAAGTGGAATCTGTCTTCCATTTCAGGGTGTTCGTCTGGATCCAAGCTCTGGTCGATTAGCACCTCACGCGAATCTACGAACATTAACCCAAGGATGTCGGCGCCTAGCATTCCGAAGCGCGAGCAGAGATCATCAAAACCCAGTGAGAATCCGAGATGAGTTTCAAGGATCCCGTCCACGGGAATCGGACTTTTGATCGGTTGGCCCAGCTTGTGGAAATAGGCATCGAGAAGACGCTGCGCGTCGTCTTCGATCTGCTGCTTGGACATGTACGCCACGTCGATGGTTATTGCATCGGCATCCTGATCTAAACCTGTGGCACCTACCGCCTAATAGTCAGGTCTCCTTCCTCTTTCTCTGGATTTCCTCGGCTATACGCTGCACCGCCTCGTCGGGCAGGCCGTTCACCGTCCGAAGGAAGGCCGCCATCCGGCGAGGGCGGCGCTGGATGATTTCGGCCAAGTCCGACGACACGCGGCCGGCCAGCGCCAATAACTCATCCGTGTCCTGGTCTAGAGCCTGGGCGATCGCTCTAATCTTCTCCTCGCTCGGCGGTTTGAAATCGTTACGCTCGACCTTCGACAGATAGGTCGGGCTCATGCCGACCCTCTGTGCAAGTTGGCGCAGACTAATTTCCCGTGTCTCTCGTAGTCTCCGGACCGTACCCCCGAAGCTGTCGTCTACACCCATCCCCACTCCTCGAGTTTTAATCCACATCTTATCCACATACCAAGAATAATTTCCAATTAGATACCGTAATCTACTTACTAACTGGACGTATTACACAGAATACAGAATAGGTTATAAACAGATATCACGCAACCCCTTCCGCACGGGCAAGTGACGGGTTCTCCGGAGAGACCTTGGGAATGCAGGAAAAGGCACTGGCCGGTTCGGAGCGTCGCCAGTTTTCGCGCCTGAAACCGGATGGATACCATGCTTGCAAAAAATTCGGGGTGGACGGGTCTTTGGTAACTGGGTGGCGAGATTTGGATACGTATCAAAAGACAAAAAGACAAAAAGACAAAAGGCCCGGTGCCTTGCAATTCTGGGCCTTGGATCAGAAGCTCTAGCCAACCGACCGGGTGCTCGCTCATACGGCGCCTGATCTACGAGGCGGCCACAAAAACCCCAAATCAATGCTCACGGCCTCGAATGGCGGAGCGACCATCTGATCGGTGCCGGAGAAGAAACCCCTCTCCCCTCAGGCACCGGTATCAAGCCGGTATACCTCTAAATGTCTGCTCGCCCGGATCGATCAGCTACATACGGCACGCCATGTGCGGGCATACAGCAGCATCTTGACTTTACGGTCCTTGCTGGTCGTGGACGGCGAAAGAATCTCACACGCCCAATCCGGGACGACCTCGATGCAGTGCCCCTCCGGCAGATACGGCATGCGCTGCCGCCGCCAACCAGCTCAGTCCGGCACCATCACCTCGATGTCGCGCGCGAAGTGGATTTCCGGTTCGTCGATAATCTACCAGCCGCCGGCTCCTCCAAATCCTTACCCGAAGGCCAAGATTGAAGTAGACCACAAGGGTCTGACCCTAAGACACAGTCCACCGCCGATTTCCGCGCGCATGATCGTGATGTAAAAACTTGGTGATCGGAGAAGTTATCCACAGGTACTTTAGCAGCACAATCCGAATAGTAGTACCGATAGTTCCCCGATAGTTAGCTGGCCCGAACTGTGGAAAAAGTTTTCGCGCACAAAAAAACGCCGAGGCACCCACACCGGACAGCCCGAACGTTCAGAACGCCTAAGCGCCTTTTAGAGCACTTTGAAAAGGTAGGCAAAGGGACAAGTAGTCGCTAAAAACGGCTCAGGGAGCTTCTCAGCGGCTTACCGTTAAGATCCCCCCAGACCAAAAGTCCGCACGCTCCCTCTGAGCCGACCTGGAGGGTACGCGCGTGCTTACTCCGTCAACGGCTTCGCCGTCCTTCAGCCGCTTCGCTCCTTACGGCCCCTCCGGGGATGACTTCCGTTGCGTGCTCTCAGTAAATCAGACGGTGTCGACTCCGAGGGAATGTCGCTCTGTCTCACCAGGGGAATACTTCATCTCACCGAGGAAAGGCCCGTAGAGGCCGTTATGGGAGATGGGTGATCCGGGGCAGGGGCAGGGAGCAATCGCCTGAGAGAGCTGCTCTTAGATGATTAAGATAAAGGAACAACCAGAAATCAGTAAAATTAATGCGGTATACCCGTGATAATGATCATTATCTATTTATTTCTAATGTTTATTAGATTGTTGTTTTTGAATCGAATAGTTGATGTGCTTAAAAAAATAGAAATCCATTATTCATAATGCCGCATATAGCCCACTTTTGATTTGATCTCAGAACCGACTTTATCCAAGGCTAAAATGAGACCGTGAATCACGGAGGAAACGGGCCACATTGCAATCGCCAGTTCATGAGAAAAAATGCAGATTCCATTTGCATTAAAAGACTAGGTGTGATCTAATAATGCTTAAGCTATTCCCTGCCGGTAGATGGCGAATCCTTGATCTTCAAATAAACCTGGATACGGATAAAGAATGCTCCATATAAAGGAGCATCCTGAGACGAGTAATTCCTCGCATCTTTGGCCGAGGTCTATTCGGAATAGTAGACACTTCTCATGGAACCTTATCTCGTTGGATCGTTTTCAACGAGAGAGTTGATCCATATCAGACGACACAGAGAGGTCCGCAATTTACTGCGTACGGGATAGGTGTTCGTCTCACCGCTCGCAGAGCGACGCCGGGCCGAACACATGAAAACTTACTCGCCTCGGATCGACGTGGGGGTGCATTCAGGTTGGAAGGGAGAGGCCGTTTCTTTGGAGATCCCGCCATTGTCGAAAGTCCGGTAATCGCAGGTTGGATACCCGCTACATCCCCACCAGAAAACGCCTTTCTTTCTGGCCGGTCTTCGGATGAGTCCCTGGGTGCATTTCTGGTAATGGTATTGATCGGATGTTTGGACTTTCGGTTTGCCATCTAAATCCGGTTTTCCGCTTTTATCCGAGAATGAAGACGTGCACTCGGGATAGCGCGAGAAACCCCAAAAGTTCCCGTGCTTCCCTTTTTTTTGTAATACTCCATGCTCGCACGTAGGGTATTCCTGTCCCTTCTTTTTCGCGGTCATGTGCATGCCTGCCTCTTTAATCCGTGCAATCTCCCCGGCCACCACGTCGTCCACGTCGTGGATTAATTCTTTGTATTCGAGTGTTCCGTTCTCGATTTGGCTTTGTTGTTTATACCAGAGGGCGGTCATTTCCGGGGTCCTGGCGAGTGGTGGGAACGTGTCATAAAACGCCCGCCCCAGTTCGGTGCTGACGATTTGTTTGGATGTATTCTCGGCGATGTATTGACGCTTGAACAGCATTTCGATATGTGTGGCGCGAGTCGTTGGCGTACCGATGCCACCCATTTCGTCGGTCTTATCGCTGCCTTTCTCCAAGATCAATTTGCGGATTTTTCATCACTCACGTACCTGGCAACCTGCGCTAAATCCTTGAGCAGGGTTTGCATCGTGTAGCGGGTTTGGGGCTTAAATGATTCGATCTAACCAGTCATTGTAATATCACCCGCATCATCGACAACGATTGATTCCAGATTTGAGTGTGAGGTGTCGGTTTTATCTTCTTTGTCGTCTTTCGTATCGTCCCGGTATAGCACGCGCCAGCCGGGATCGACATCGACGCGTCCCGTCGCGATCAATTGGTGGTTTTTGGCCTGGAAAATTACAGTCGTCGATCGGAACTTTTCGGGCGCGTGAAATTGCGCGGCATAGGCCCGCGCGATCAGCGTGTACACGCGCGCTTCTGCTCCGGACAGGGCCTCGGGATCGGGTACTTCCAGTGTCGGGATGATTCTGTGATGCGCGCCAACTTTCTTGGAATCGAATGCTTTTCTTTTCTGCGTTGGATCGGCGTTACCGACGTTCAGTTCCGGGAGCTTTTGCGTCAGCCGCTGTAATAACTCCGGCGCATCGGCGTGGTGTTCGTCATGCGAATAACGACAGTCGCTGCGGTTATACGTGATCGCTTGGTGCTCATCCCGCAGCTTCTGGGTGATTTCGAGGACCTGTTCCGGCCCATAATGAAACCGGCCGCTGGCATCGGCTTGCAGCTCCAGCAGGTTATAGGGCAGAGGCGGCACTTTTTCCTGCTCTCTGGATGACCGAGCGGACGCGGACCGGTAATCTGGTCAGGGAGGCGGCGAGTCTGGCGGCAAATTCCTGGTCGCGCAGGCGACCCTCCGCGTCGGTGGGGTCCTGGTCCGCCGGGATGTATTTCGCGGTGACCGACAATCCTTTTTCCAGCTCGACGCCGTCGAACAAGGTATAAAATGCTTGCTTCCGGTGCTGCTTGTGCTGCCGGTCAAAGACCGGCTCACGATCAGCCCCAGGATTGGGGGTTGCACGCGCTCGACCGAGAGCATTTTCTTGCCGCCCTGGCGCCGCCATTGCAGCGTGTACGCCCGCGTGAGGTTGTAGCTATAGCACTGATCGCAGACGGTCCGCGCGAGGACAGAGAGGGACAGACCTCGATAGCGCGCGTTGTCCTCCAGGGCGTTGATGGCCTTACGCACCATGGCCGGCGTGTTGTCGTTGATGAGAACTCGTCGTATCGGCTTGTGGGCCAACCCCGCGTACTCGATGATTTCATCGATCAGGCGTTGTCCTTCCGGGTCGGGATTTCTGGCATGGACGATTTCATCGGCCCGGCGCGCCAGCCGGATCACCACCTCGAGTTGCCTGGACCTGTATTCGGCAGCGACCGGGGTGTGCGAGATCGGCCAGCTCATGGGGAGGTCCCCAAAAGACCAGCGCTTGAAGCTCTCATTGTGTTCCTCCGGGTCGCTCAGGCGCAGCAGGTGGTCCGCCGCCCAGGTGATGGCATCCCCCGCTCTTGAGCTCGAAAGCCGCCCCGGAGGGCTTCTCCGGTCCCCCAGAGCCATGGATATGGCTTTGGCGAATTCTTTTTTTCGGCGATGTACAAACGCATGGATGGGGACCTCGATCGGGATCAGTGGAACCCCCGGAGTGGCTGCACGACGGCCAGAATGGCCATGAGTGGCCGTGGGCCGAAATACCAGGAATCGTAAGAGTCGGGCGTGTAATCGGAGAGCGCCCAAAACATCCCCTCGGGGACATGGCCGGGCGTTGCCGTCGATACCAGCGTGGGGAGTAGCTGGCTATTGGGAACGGGTTGGCCATCGACCCGAATCCCGTCGGCACCGATCTCCACCTTCACACCGGGCAGGGCGGCAACTTTCTTGAGGATCGGGCGCGCCCGGTCCGGGCAGTGCAGGCTCCACGGCGGTTTTCGTGGCCACTGCTCGCGGGGCAGGCACACGAGCATGAGATTGCCTGTTTCGTCATCTCTACTAGGACCCGTCTCCTGTGTAGATACCGATCGGGAATGAGGGCGTCGTGTTGATCCACAGCCCGGTGCCCCACATTCCGAGCACTGCGGCTCCCGCAAGCGCTAGACGCTTACCGCTGGTTTCCATGCTGGACGCCGGTGCGTTTCTGCGGCTATTTTTTGCAGTTGGCGTCCCCGTTGTACAGCCCGGCGCCTCTCTTGCGATCCCGGCAAATATTGAGGTTGATCATAACAACCATTGGCCTGGGGGACCTCCTGAGGTCATGACGGGCCTGGGGAAACCTCTACGCCTTCAGTCCTCGGCTTGGCGGCTCCCTTTTGTGTTACTTGATGCCGTGTCGCATGGCCTTGCATTTTGTCTCCGCCGGCGCGCGCGCGTCGCACTCCGACGAAACGCTCGGCCCTACGGCTACGCGGGGGTCGTTGCACTCCGCTCGTCGCTTACGCTCCCTCGCTTTCCTGTGCTCCTCCAGGGTGTGGCCCACGTCCCTGACGTGGAGGTTGAGCTGGAACGGCGTGCCCCCGTCCGTCCCCGCGTGCAGCTGGGGCATCGGACACGGCGCCTGATCCCGCCCCGGCCACACAGCGGACAGCGGCAGCAGGGTGGCCAGGTGGAGCGTGTGCAACAGGACATGCCGCAGGTTCGGGTTCGCGTGTCCGGGTAGGGAGCCCAGCCACGCCTCGACGGCGTTGACCGTCTCGATCCAGGCGTTGAAGCCCAGGTTGTCGATGGTCCGTTTCGCCTGCCGAGCGGACTGCGCCAGGCGCTCCTCGTCCCCGTCCATCAGCACCACGACGCTGGTGCAGTGACCGTACAGCACCAGCCCGCTGGCCGCCTCGGCCAGCGCCGTCTCGGTCTGCGCCACCATCTCCACGGCGTCCCGGTCGACGTTCCGGTTCACCCGGCCGGAGTAAAAAATTTGATCGAGGAAGCCCCGGACTTTCTGCTGCTACTTGCGGCGGTAACCGCGCAGCATCGCTTGCGCCTGTACCGCGTCCTGAAACACGAAGCGCGTCGGCCAGCGGTATTGCGACGGGACTTCGGCCAAGGCATCCAACAGGCCGGGGCAAGTTTCCAGAGGAAATCCATCGATCGACACTACCCGGATGTATCGGCCCTCGATGCGGAGGACGATTCTGAAATGGAAATCGTGCCCGGAGATCAGCGCGTCGAGGTACCTCGGGCACGCGGGCAGGAGGATCGGATGCGAGTCGCCGCTCAACGCCCGTGCAGGTATTGCATTTTGCGTTTTTTGCGGCCCGCCGGTGAAGAAAAAACCGGCGATACGCTCCTGCATCACCAGCGGCGACAGATAGGTCAGCACGCAGGCGTATACGGATTCGTGGTAAGCTCCCTCCTGCCCGAATTGCTCCCGGCGTTCCCGCTCGATCCAGGCGATCACGGGGTCGGGAAAGGCGTTGTCTTCGGGGCTCGGGTAGGCTCGGGACGGCACCCGCAGCACATCCTGGTGCAGCATCCATTTCCCGCCCAATCGCGCGAAGGCCGCGTTGACCACGCCGCAAATCCGGTTGACTTCCGCTGGAGGGACCGCCGCTAGGTTCCGGCCCCGGTAGAAATACCCCGCTATCAGGCTGCCGTCCTTGTCGAGGATCACGCCATCGTCGACCACGGCCCCCCAATTCAGTAGATCGGGAAACCCCAGCGTCTGGCGGCGGTAGGGCGAAAGGCGTGCAGGCGCATACAGGGTCGCTACCGGGGCCATGGACTGGATCTCGGGAATCGCCGGCGTGGGGTTGTGGGGCGCGGGCGTGGCCGGATTGCGGACGATGGCGAAAGCCGATCCGGTTCTGAGCAAGGTCTATCTGCGGCACATCCGGTACCGGGATTTCTACCCGGCGCACACGACGCCGTTCGCTCCCGGTGCCCGGCATACCCGACCACCAGGATTCCCATAACTAGGCCGGTGGTCAGAAACAGCTCGCGCTCGCAGCCGATTCGGCTGCAGCAATGCCCGGTGCACCGGCAGGCGCATCAGGTTCTCCCCATAGGCGGTTACAGGGCCAACCCGGAGGTATTGAACCGCACTGATAAGAGCGCCGAGGCCGAGACGATCATCGAGATCACGAACACCAGCAGGACAAGGCAGCGCGTGAAGTCGCCCATCTCGCCGCCGAAGATCAGGGACACGCCCGCCACGAGGGACGCAGGACAAACGTGGTCCGCCGAAGGCCATGGCCGTTGCCTGATTCTTTGCACCCGAAATCGGACAGACCCCATTTCGGGTTTCGCAAAAAATGGCGGCGCTCCGGTTGAAATATCCTTTAAAATTGGAATTTTATTGGATTAGATTTTCGTATAAATATTTGTTTCTTGGTTAATCTTTACCGTTTCGGCTCTCTATTACAAAATAATTGATCGATTTTTAAGGGATTTACACTTGGAACAGGTCTATGTTCAACTCGCTCGTCCTGACCTTCCAGGGTAGATCCCTCAAGGCCCCAATCGGAGTAGCTGAATAGTTACCTTGCGGTTTTGTCTGGCCGATGTCCGAAAGTCTACGTGCCTCGAATCGACAGAGAGTGACGTGGGCGGGTTTGTTATTGTTGCCAACATTTTGCCTAGCCCTGGACCGAAGCTCCGAAGTTTGACCACCTGTCTTCAATCCAAGAAAAGGTAACCTGAAGATGAGCAAAGCAAAAAAAACTCTTCTCGCTCAGTTCTATACGGCCCATGTCGCGCTCACCCTCGCTTTGGTGTCTCCCATCGCTATGGGTCATCAGTCTTTGAACGTCAGCCTATGGTCGGCAAAGGAGGCAAATACGGCTTGGACTACCACGGATGGTAAATATTGGCAAAGCAAGATCGGGTCCACCAATCTTGCTCCCTGCTCCCTGCCCCCTGCCTCCTGTGTGAAGGCCTCGCCGAAAGAAGTTACCGTGCGCCTCATGTTCGAGGTCGATAAGTTCATGGTTCCGGACAATGTTTTCAATCAGGGAGAGGTCGCCAAGATCGATCAGTATATCAAGCAGTTGAAGGCGACTCCGGAGAAAGAGCTGATCACCGTGGTGGGCCATACCGACGCTAGTGGCTCCGATAAATACAATTTCGATCTGGGGCTCAAGCGTGCCAAGGCCGTTCGTGATTACATCATTTCCCGGGGTTATCCTACCGACAGCGTGGCGCCCCCCGAGTCCCGAGGTGAACGCGAGCTGCTTCCCGGCTTCGACCCGTTGTCGATCGAGCAACGCCGTGTGACTCTCACCAAGACCGAGCTTTTGCCCGAACCAAGTTCATTCCAGGGGTTCCAGTGACGCTTACTGGTCATCCGGCGCGTGCTCGGGGACATCGCGGCCATGGCATCGGTGAGTTTCTCCTTAATGGATCCGCTCCATCGAAGCTAGGCGCTTTCCAGTAAGGTTGCCGCCTTTGCGGTTGTCGTGGATGCCAAGGACGAAACAGGCGCGCGTCTTCTATGAATGCTAGAGTTCTAATTGTTCCTGAATCAGCCGTAGCACCGGCGGAGACGAAATGCTCGGTCCTACGGCTACGCGGGGATCGTCGCACTCTGCTCATCGCTTATGCTCCCTCGCTTTCCTGTGTTCCTCCTCTGAACACAACCCTTAATACTGTGCTTAAAGCGAAGGGGATTCAGTTCGCCACAAGAGCGTCTGAACGGCCCTTAGGTACGTTGTGACGACGAAACACCCGACGCTCCGGAAACAGGCAATAGGTAGCATCCTTCCGTAACCGCTCGGTACGAGCAACTTCCTCTTCTGATAACTGGCTTGGCTTTCTGTGTCTTTCGCCTTTGTCTCTGAGAGCCTCTCAGAGGCTCAGGGAACTGTTTTTAGCGGCTACGCTACGTCTCTTCTCCCCTTATTCTTGCCAAAGCACTTTAAGGGGCTCTCAGGCGTTCTGAATGTTCGGGCCTTCCAAGGGGCGGGGACTTTGGTTTTTTGCGGTGCGAAAACTTTTCCACAAATTCGGACGGCTAGCTACCAGTATGGATATATATATCGGTTTGGATGAGAAAACTATCGTAGATAACTTTCGATATCCACGATCCTTTTTTGGGGAACCACAGGTCGATGCCTTCGATCAGCGTCGGCTTGGAGAGATGGACCCGGTCGTCTTGGATGCGCCTGAGCTGTAAATCCGCTGCGAACAATCGTGTGAGCATGGTCCTTAACCATGCGGATGTCGTATCCACTCGCGGCCAAGCCTCAGCGATTCACAAATCCTGTCAGGTTCTCCCCAACTGCGATTTCCCTATTTTTTTGGTGATTTTGGTGGTCTGGGTGTTCAGGTAAGCCAGGATCAGACGCGGCTTGGTCCCGAATGGCAGTTCGACCGGCTCCCACTTCTCCGTCTTCCGTAGTTTGGGTTTTGGCGCTAGCGGGTTGCCTGCGAGTTCTTTGAGATCGGGGGTCTAAGATCTTTTTTTGTTGAGCATGATTTTATCTCGTGGTGGGGGTGTTGTGTCTCCTGAACAGAAGCTTGGTTGGTATATCTACGATCTTAGATTAAATCGTGGGTGGACGTTAGAAGAACTCTCTAAAAAATCTGGTTTGTCCATTGGTCATCTGTCTTTTATTGAAAACGGGAGGCGTGGGATTTCTGTGAAATCGCTTTGTCGGTTAGCTAATGCTTTTGGTATGTCCGCATCTACGCTTTTAAAAAAATCTGGGTATGAGCTAGGATAATTAGTTTTTTATATCATTTTATAGATTTACTTTTGTTAAATTTTTTAGTTGAAAATTTAACAAAAAGAAATGATAATTGGCCACCGGGAATGCCAACCCCCACTGACAGATCATTATTTAAGGAAGGCGAGTATTTTGTAATTTTGGGTCCTTCCGAAAATGGAAAAACTGTTTTGGTTAAAATCATTGCAGGACTTTTGAAAATTGATAGCGGAGAAATCTGGATTGGCGGTGTCCGGAAAGACCGTTTGCCTCCGGAGAAACGAGATGTTGGATTCGTCTTTCAGGATTTCGAGTAGCTATGAGATTTTAGGTGCTTTCGCAATCGTAGCTGTCTGATTTCTATTACTCCTTATTGATCAAAATGATTCCCGACATCGTGCAGGGGCTTATCAACGGCGTGTCCCTGGGCAGAGGCACCCCGTCCATCCAAGGGATGCTGATGGGGGTTAGGAGTCTCGCGGCGCTCGGGGCGACCGGGGCCGTTGCGGCGGGCTCGAAAATGGTCAGCGGAGCCGCCGCACTGCACCAAGCCTACAAGCTTGCCGGGGCGCAGGGCGCGGCCGCGCTGGGTGGCGGCGGAGCCTTAGGGGTTAGCGGCGGTCGGCTCCATGATGGGAGCGGCCAAAGACAGCCTGGGGGCTCTGGGGCGCACGGGCGCGAATCTCGCCAAGGCGGCCGGGGGCACGCTGGCGGCCAGGACCCTGGCTAACGCGGCGGCGGCGCAAAGCCTGAAGGCCGAGCGCATTCAGATGGGTTCCATGCGGACGCCACAAGAGGAGGCTTCCGGAAAGTCCGGAATCCCCGAGATCAGCCTGGACCCCTTCGCGGCCGGATCGGCGCAACAGACTTATGGATAGATGGCCTCCGGTTACATGGGGGGTGAATCAACCTCCGGGCCGACCGGAGCCGGCGCGAAACCGAAGTCCGGTATGGACCCGTTGGAACGAATGGCCTCCGGATATATGGGCGGAGGTTCCTGCGCCACGGTCTCCGAGGGGGCGGGAAAGATTTCCTGGGCGGGTGGGATTAACGATTGACCTGAACGCGCGGCGCGAGCGGAACGAACGCTACGGCAGCCATATCGCGCAGGCGCGGCAATGGCGCCTAGTGGCCTTCCTGGCGGTCCTCATCCTGCTGCCGGCAATCGGCGGCGCGTTTTATTTCGCGCAACGTTCGGTGCTGATCCCCTACGTCGTCGAAGTGGCTGCGGATGGCCGGACCGGAGCGGTTTCCCAAGTCTCCGCCGAACGCTCCGTGGATGACCGGATCATCCGGGCCACGATCTCCGATGTCCTGCGCGACCTGCGCTCGGTGTCCGCCGATGTGGCCGTGCAACGGCGGTGGGTCGAGACGGTCTACGCGCATCTGGCGCTCCGGTCCCCGGCGTACACGGCCATCAGCGAGTGGTTCGGGAAACAAGCGCCGTCGAAACGCGCGGAGGAGGAAACCATAACCGTTGAAGTACGTCAGATTCTGACCCTATCGAAAAACACCTACCGCGTGGAGTGGGTCGAGTATCCGCGGGCGCGTAGCGGGGCGGAGCTGGTGCCGACCCGGTGGTCGGGGACGATGATGGTGGGCCTGGGCGCGGTGAGCGCGGAACACCTGCTGGTCAATCCGCTGGGAATTTTCATCACGGACCGGCGAATTTACCACCTGAGGCTGCTTCCCCGGCGCACGGATTACATGCCGAAAGTCGCGTTTCACTACCCGAATGTGTTGCGGGAGGAATGGCAGGCTTATCACGAGCAGCGGGAACGGAATACGATCCGGGAGACCGGAGCACAGATCGAGAACCTGGATTTCGGTTACCGCATTTTGGACTATGAAAACTGCGCCTAGCGGCCGTCCCGCGTCTACAACAACGGAGAAATCACGATCATTCACCTGGGAAAAGGCGTCAAACGAGAGGACAGACCCGTGCTCTTGGTGTTGGACCCGGCCGGCAAGAAAGCCCAGGCCAATTACCGTGTGCGCAGTGATCGGTACGGCGATCGTTACATCGTGGATCAGGTGTTTTCCAAGGCGCTGCTCCTGGTGGGGGCGGGAAAGCACCAACAGCGCGTTCGTATCGAGCGGGAGGGCTGAGTCATGTGGCGACTGGTGATTGGTGTCTCGGCTGTTCTGGCGTCGGGATGCGCGACTTTTCAGTGGAAAAGCCGGGAGTTCGTTGTCCCCAACGGGTACGAAATCGCCCGGATCAGCGCCGCCGCCACGGAGCAGCTGGCGGCGCAGTTTCCACCGGGCCGGACGACGTTCGAACTGGACCGGAAACTCGATGTGCGCCGGCGGCCGGACGCTCCCTTCGGGAAGGTGCTGGAACAGGCACTCCGGCAACGGGGCTTCGGGGTGGCTACCCTGGATTGGTCGCTGCGGCCATCCGGATCTGGTTTATGTCCTCGATGAACTCGGCGAAGATCGTCCCTACCGGATCGGCCTGGAGGTCGACGCGGATTACCGGATGGATGGCGCCTATGGGTTGGGCGCAATGACCTGGACGGTTCGTGAAGGCTGGGTAGAGACACCATGAGCGAGGCACCGCAACAACCTCTGGGGCCGGAGGATGTGCGGTGGCTGAACAAGGTGCCGCTGTTCGTGGCGGGTGGCGTCCTGTTCCTGGTGGTATCGCTGTTTCTGCTGGCGCTGGTGCGGCGTAACCAGACTCCGGTGGTTACGGGTATCGAATCGGAGGCATCGGAGGAGCTGGCGACGCGGGGTTCCAAAGCGATCGGGGAACTGGTCGGCAGCGAGACCACGGGTGGAATCATCGGCTGGGGGGATCCTGAACACCGCTCCGTGCCCGAGGACCGGTCGCGCGGGGACGTATCGCCGTTCCCGACCGGGGTGTCGGAGGACAACCGGAAACGCGCACGGAAATTCCGGGAAGATTTGCACTACGAAACCTTGACCGCCAGCTCGGTGGTGCCGGGGATCGACAGACCCGAAAGGCTGTCTGACATCCCGGCTGCCGGCGCCGTGCCCTTCCTCCCGGTCCCGGAGAAGGACGATCCGAACCTGCGGGCGCGCAAGAAGCAATTCCTGGGGATCGAGCGCCGGTATGGCTATAGCCCCGAGCGGAACACCGAACCGATCGATCCCTATGTGCTGCGCATGGGTTCGATCATCCCCGCCATCCTGTTGAGCGGGATCAACAGCGACCTGCCGGGGATGATTATGGAACAGGTCAGCCGCAACGTCCGGGATAGGCACTCCCTGATTCCCCAGGGAGCCCGGCTGATCGGCGCCTATGACAGCCACATCGCCATGGGCCAGCGGCGGGTGCTGGTCGCTTGGCACCGGCTGGAATATCCCGACGCCGCGGTGATCGAGCTCGGCAACATGCCCGGCGCGGACAGCGGCGGCTACGCGGGCTTCGACGCCGAGGTCGATAACCACTACGCCCGCATTTTTGGCAACGCCTTCCTGCTATCCCTGATTACCTCCGCCGGGGCGCTAGCGCAACCGGACGACGACAAAAACAGCGACCGGGCCGACGAGGTTTCCGCCGAGGCGGCCGCGCAATGGATGCAGCTGGGCCAGAAGATGATCGAGAAAAATCTCAACATCCAACTGATCCTGATGGTCGAGCCGGGCTATCGATTCGCCGTCGTCGTCAATCAGGACCTCGTGCTGGAGCCCTACGGCGGCCGCTGATGGGCTCCGCAACGCGGCAACGGAACCGGCAGACAAAGTGCGCCTGAACGAGGCCGAATACACAGCCGTCGTTGCCCGCCCTGGCGCGGCAACACGATCTGCCGCCGTCCACGTACCTCCGAGAGGTTGGCCTGGAACACCGGCCGCGCAGCACGATCGACGCCCAGGCGGTGGAAAACATCGCCCGGCTGCATGGTAACCTGGGACGCACGGCGGGGCTGCTGAAGCTCTGGCTGACGACGCCGGAGGTTCCGGCTCCCTCCCGGATGATGGTGAATGATCTGCTATCGGACCTGGCCGCGCGTCGGGTGGAAATCTTGGCGGCCATTAAGCGGCTATGATCGTCAAGAAAGTCGCGAGGAACACCCGGGGACCATACGTGCTGCGCACGGACCGGGAGCAACCCGCGACCAGGCGCGTGCGGATTTCCAACTGCGCGATGGAGGACCCGGCGCTCGCGCAGCTCGAAGACATCGAGCACGAATTGTGCCACGCCATGGGACTGGGCGATCACCAGCGCCTGAGCGTGGTGCACCTCGATACCGGGCACGTCCACGTCCATCTCGCGATCAACAAGGTCTACCCGCTGTCCCACAACAACGTCGAGCTTATCCGCAATCACTTCTAGCTGGCAGAAGCCTGCGAGCGCCTGGAGGAACGTCACCGGCTGGCCAGGGATAACCACCCCCAACGTTTCGCGGAACACCCAACGCGGCGTGGGCGTCGGCGTCATGGCGGCGCACGGGACCCACGCGCCGTTCCACGACTGGGCTCTGACCCACAAAGCGGCACTGAGTGAGGCGTTGAACACGGCGTCCGGCTGGTCCGATCTGCACCGGGCGCTGGCCCGCCAGGGCATGGAGATCAAGCCCCGAGGAGCCGGGCTCGTGCTGGCCGCCAGGGACGCTTCGGCGTTCAGCAAGGCGAGCGCGTTAGGCCGGGAATTCAGCGCCACCAAACTGACCGCGCGGTTCGGTCCCTATCAGGCGGCGGCAGGCTTTGGCCGCGATCACGCACCGGCACGGTGAGAAAGCGGAAGCCATCAAGGCCGAGCTGGCCGGTAAGCGGGCCTAGATCCGCAAAAGTCTTCTGCTCACGCCGCAACAGAAGCGTGAGCGCTATTTATCCCTGAGCGCCCAACGCAAGAAGCAGTACGCGGCGCTGGCCGAGCAGACCGCCTAGGCGCGGCGGACTGTCCGTGACGAACATGCGGCGCCGGACTGGAACGGCTGGCTCCAGGCGCGGACGGAGCGGGGGAACCGGGTTGCGGAACAGGTTCTCACCAGAGCGGTGTGCCGGGATAAAAACTAGACAAGAGGCGCAAGGTCCGCACAACGGGAGCGTCAACCGCAAAAACAGCAAACACAGAAAAAACGAACCGGTGATCAACATGGAATCTCCCGGTAAACGCCTAGCGCTGGCGATCGCTGCGGTGCTCGCCGTGATGACCGTCATGAGCGCGGTCAGTTGGGTTCTGTTGCGTTCCAGCGGATACCGGCAACCGGAGGTCGGTCTGTTCGTGTCCGGGAGTGTATTTCTGTTGGGCCTCGTCGGATATATCTCCGCACGCGCCATTAAAAATCTCCGCTGGCACGAAGGGCTGCACGGCACCGCGCACTGGGCGACGCAACCGGAGATCAAGGCCAGCGGGGTGCTTACAAAGACCGCAACGGCGTCTATGTCGGCGGCTGGTACGACCCGAAAAAACGGCGGACCCGCTACCTGATTCACAACGGCCCGGAGCACGTGCTGGCGTTCGCGCCGACGCGCTCGGGGAAGAGCGTAGGACTGATTCTGCCGACGCTGCTGTCGTGGCGCGGGAGCATCCTCTGCTACGACATCAAGGGCAAGAACTGGGCGCTCTCCGCCGGGTGGCGACAGCAGGCTGGGAACCAGGTGATGAAGTTTGACCCGACCGCCGCCGACGGCAGAGGTGGCGCCTTCAATCCGCTGGCCGAGATTCGGCTCGGTGAACCGCAGGAAGTCGCCGACGCCCAGAACATAGCCTCGATTCTGGCCGACTCGAAAGGGGAAGGTCTGGCGTCGCATTGGGCCAAGACCGGCCATGCGCTGCTAACCACCGCGATCCTGCATGGTTGCTACACCAGAGCGGATGCCACCCTGGCGGATGTCGGCGCGGTGCTTGCTGATCCCGAGAAGACGCTTGAGGAAATGCTCAACGACATGCTGGAGCACCCCCTCAAGGACGGGCCGACCCCATCCCCTGATTACCCAGGAGGCCTGCGCCATGCTCAACAAGGCGGAAACCGAGCGGGCCAGCGTGGTCTCGACGGCGCTCAGCTTCCTGTCGCTGTACCGCGATCCCCTCATGGTGCGGAACACCGACCGCTCGGATTTCCGCATCCACGATCTGATGAACGCCGAGAACCCCGTGAGCCTGTACCTCGTGGTGCGCCCATCGGACAGCGATCGGTTACGCCCACTCATCCGCTTGGTGCTCACACAGATCGTGCACGGGCTTACGGAGAAAATCGAGTTCGCGGACGGCAAAAGCGTCGCTCACTACCGGCACCGGCTCCTGCTGCTGGACGAGTTCGCCAGCCTGCAGCAGCTCGCCGTCATCGAGGAGGCGCTGGCGTTCATGGCCGGGTGCGGGATCAAGGGTTATCTGATTCGTGCAGGACGTGCAACAGCTGACGAAGGCCTATTCGAGAGACGAATCGATCCTCGGCAATTGCCATATCCGCATCGCCTACGCCCCGAACAAGATTGAAGCCGCCGATCTGTTGAGCCGCATGGCCGGGAAAAGCATGGTGGTGAAAAGGCAAACCTCGATCTCGGGGAAGCGGAGCGGTGGCCTGGGCTACGTGAATGAAAGCCTGCAAGAAGTGCAACGCCCCCTCCTAACGGCGGGCGAAGTGATGCAGCTTCCGGGGATGCGGAAGAACCGCAAAGGTGAGATCGAGGCGGGCGACGGTGGTTCCCGGAGCCACTGTTCACGGAATGCTGATTTTCGCCGCCGGCTAAGCGCCGATTTACGGCCGCTAGATTCTCTATTTCCAGGATCCAGTATTTGCCGCGCGGGCCAAAATTCCCGCCCCTGCGGTCAGTGACCGGATTCACGGCACATCCTTTGGAGATGGATTCCGGTGGTTGTGGGTTTGCTGGGAACGGTGGTGCTCGGGATGTGGGGCACGGGACTGTGGATCAACACGACGCCCTCGTTCCCGATCGGTCTCTACCAGAAGACCAGTCCCGGCAGCGACGCCAAAACCGGCGACCTCGTGCTTGTGTGCCTGCTCCGTGAACAGTGGCTCCGGGAACCACCTTGGAGCCTGCGCTGCCCAGATGGGACGCAGCCGATCCTTAAAAAAGTTATCGCCCGGCCGCATGACCGGGTAGCCATCACCCCCGAAGGCATCCGGGTTAATGGCCGGGTCGTTCCAAACAGTAAATCATCGCGGCGACCACGATCGCCCTTTTTTAACGATGTTTAACGATGTGACAGAGGTCTCGATGGAACCGCAACCGGCTCGTGCCTACTCTCCTACCCTCTACGAATCCCTGGAAGCTCTGCCCGAGGGCGTGACCGGGGAGATTCTGGACGGACAGCTGCATACCCAGCCACGGCCTACCGGGCCGCATGCGCATGCTGCTATTCAGCTTGATCGCTCAGTCGGGCGCGGCTATGGCGATGGTATCGACGGTCCTGGCGGCTGGTGGATCCTGATCGAGCCGGAAGTTCACTTCGTGTACGACACCGAAGTGACGGTGCCGGATCTGGCCGGCTGGCGGCGGCAGCGCATGCCGTATATCCCGGAAGGGCACCGCTTCGAGGTCATCCCGGATTGGGTGTGTGAGATTCTCTCGCCGTCCACGGCCAGCAAAGACCGTGAAGTCAAGATGCCGCTGTATGCCCGTTATGGCGTGCCGTATGCGTGGCTGATTGATCCGGGTGAGCAGACATTAGATGTCTACCGACTCGATGACGGCACCTGGGTGGAGAGCGGTGTTTTCTCCGGTAACGACCAGGTGGCTGCTCCCCCCTTCGAGGCGGTGAGCATTGAGTTAGGGCTCTTTTGGCCCCCTCGTGGACCAGTCGTCGTATGAGCGAGCGTCCGGTCAGCTGACCAGAGTTTCCGATCCAAGGCCCAGCATCGCAAGGTGCCGGGCCTTTTCTCTTTTGGCACGGATCGAAACCTCGCTACTCGGTTACCAACGCTTCGAAGCGGTGCGCTCAATTCTGTTTTTGCCAGCATTTCCCGAGGTCATCGGCAGCTCGGATAGCATCGACAACCATGTCAGGAGTCACCTCGAAAGGCTCGTTGTGGATGGTTTCACCCTTGGCGGTAGCCCGATTGGCGATTCGCTCCAGCAGCTCCTTGGAAATCTGGGTTAGCCCAACCTCTGCCAGAGTGATGGGTAGACCCACCTCGGTAGCGAAAGTCAACACCCGGTGTAGGACGGATCGAGGCTGTCCTTCGAGAACCAATTGCACGAGCAAGCCGAAGGCAACTTTCTCTCCATGAAAATAGTCGTGTGTCGCGGGAACCGCGGTCAAGCCATTATGTACGGCGTGAGCTGCCGCCAGACCCGACGACTCGAAGCCCAGGCCCGAAAGCAGGGTGTTCGCTTCCACGAGTCGTTCCAGGGCCGGAGTAACTACCCGGTTCCGGACGGCACGCAATGCCTCAGCTCCATCGTTCAGTAAGGTCTCGTAGCACAGTTTAGCCAGGGTCGAGGCACTACGGGTCGAAGCGCCGCCTCGCATGTTGGGGATGTGGCCGGCAACACAGATGTTGGCCTCGAACCAAGTGGCCAGGGCATCACCGATTCCGGCCACCAACAGCCGGGGCGGACCCTGGGCAATCACCTGGGTATCGACCAGTACCAGTTCGGGGTTTTTCCGGTAGAACCGATATTCCTGAAACGTGCCTTCTTCCGTGTAGATCACCGACAAGGCGCTGCACGGGGCATCGCTGGAGGCCACGGTAGGGCAGTTGACGACCGGTAACGTCAAGTCTTCGGCCACGGCCCTGGCCGTGTCCAGTACCTTGCCGCCTCCAGCACCGATAATCACCTGCGCCTTGTGTTGCTGAGCCATGGTCGTGGCCCGCTCGATCTCGGCTAGGGAACATTCCCTGCCGAAAGGAAAGACGACATGCTCGATCCTGGCATCGGCCAATGTCGTCTTCCAGGTGTCCGTCAGATGGCGAATGGCGGACTTCCCGGCCACGATCAGAGCCGGACCTTCCAAGCCGAGGCCGGCCATTTCTTGGCCGAGGACCTCGGTGGCGTTCTTGCCTTGGGTATAACGGTTCGGGGAGCAAAAGACCGACAGCATGGCATCCCTCCAGGGATTATGTGATGCGACGATGGTCTCTGATCGGTTACAGGGGGCAGTGGTTCAAGGGGTCCGAATCGTTGTTCAG
>Ga0209457_1000093_pt1 | contig 32996 bp, 33 predicted proteins | sample WorMetHEROISLAND_5_FD_187410 | JGI IMG/M metagenome (GOLD analysis project Ga0209457, IMG submission 187410) | Marine gutless worms symbiont microbial communities from Max Planck institute for Marine Microbiology, Germany - Olavius sp. 5 HERON... ... | reverse complement strand
ACCTGGGCTTTTCGCCCTTCGCAGGCATAGAGCCCACGCGGGGCATCGAGATCGTGAAACAAGCTCATGTAATTGTGTCCACGCCGCGAGGCGGTCTCGTCGAAACCCACCGAGGTGACGGTCGAGAAGTCCTCTTGAGCGTGCGCCTGAATCGACGTATATGATCGAGGGTGCGCTAGACGCGCCCATCGCTGACGCCAGGCAATTGAGCGACTTGGAGAGACCGCCATCGCCTGACAGAGGGTGACCAGTAAGGCCTCCATCCGTAGGCTGAAGCCGCTGTTGGGGCGTGCCCAGGACGCCACAACCTGGGTAGTCTTGGCGCAGGTCCCGCAGTGCACACGGGGCACCTTGGCATGGATGTAGGTTTGGAATTGAAAGAAGTTCAGGTGACGCCAGTCGCGCTCAAGCGTGTCGTGGACCGGCTGGTGTTCCGCCCCACAATGCGGACAAGAGAATCGTGTCCCCGGGGCGAAGGCGCGGTGGAAATCGGTCCGGCCCGATTTGGGATCGAAGGCCACGTCAACGACCTCCCAAGGCGCCGTGGCCTTCGGTGGCCCATGTTCGTCCTGCGTCCGTCCCGGCGCGCACTCCGCGCGGCGCCAGGACTCCCACAATGACTTAACGCCGTGTCGCATGGCCTTGCATTTCGCCTCCGCCGGCGCTCTCGCGCCGCACTCCGACGGAACGCTCGGTCCTACGGCTACGCGGGGGTCGTCACACTCCGCATCGTCGCTTACGCTCCCTCGCTTTCCTGTGCTCCTCCGACGTTTGGCCTAGCGACGGGTCCAAGCCTACAGGCGAAAAGAAGGGCACAGAGTAGGCTTGGAGCGGTCTACCCTACGTGATGGGAAAAATGGTGCTCCCCACACCAAACGCAAGAGAGCCAAAAAACTTGCCGCGCTCACCCTTGGAAAAGTTGTATTCCCATTCCATACGTTTGCCTCATATTTGGCGTTGTTCATGTTTCGTCGCAGGCTGGGCAGAAATGTAACCCAGAGAGTTACATCGGGTGGCGTCTCCGATCCTCCATGTAGGCGTATTTGTCACAGAGTGGAGAAAATATATGGAAACATCATCGAATCGCGTATACTCGGAGACAACAGAGTTATAACATCACCAAAAATTCCAAGGTACCCGTGCGGGGTAAGGGGGCATCCCCGGTTTTCAAGCACGCAGGGGCTTGACAACCAGGAGCGAAAGTAAAAACTGCGTTTTCAAGCCCCTTGACCGCCACCGACTGACACCCCTGCCTACGGATACCCCGACTATGAGTCAACCCCACTACACAGAAATCGCCACCGGTATCTTTTGCCTCGATACCGGCCTCTACCGTCCTGGTCTGGCCGCCTGCTATCTGGTTCGGGCGGGAGATCGCTTGGCCTGTATAGAGACGGGCACTTCGCGATCGGTGTCCCGGATACTCGCCGCGGTCGCCGCACTCGGACTCACGCCGGAGGCCGTCGACTATATCATCCCCACCCATATCCACCTGGACCATGCAGGCGGTGCCGGCGATTTCATGGCCCGCTGCCCCAATGCCCGGCTGGTGATCCACCCCAAGGGCGCGGACCATATGAAGGCCCCCTCTAAGCTGATAGCCGGGGCCACTGCCGTGTATGGGGAAGAGGACTTCGCCCGGCATTTCGGCTCGCTGGTACCGATATCTGCACATCGGGTCCTGATCGCCGAGGGTGGGATGACCATCGATCTCGCCGGCCGGCTATTGACCTTCATCGATACCCCAGGCCATGCTAACCACCATGGCTGCCTCTTCGACACGCAGACCCAGGGCTGGTTTACGGGCGATACCTTCGGCATCGCCTACCCGGAGCTACATACACCCAATGGGCCCTTCCTGTTTGCACCCACCACCCCCGTCGCCTTCGATCCTGGTGCTTGGCAGCAAAGCCTGGACAAGCTCATGGCCTATGAGCCGAAAGCTATCTATCTGACCCACTATGGGCGTGTGGATGACCCCCAGGGCTTGGAGGACGAGCTACGCCAAAGCATCCGTGACCTCGCCGACTTGGCCCTTGCAGAGGAGGCCAATACCGAGCAGGGACGAAGCGAACGGTTGTGTGCCGAGGTTGGGAAGCAGCTGGTTACTCGTGCCCGAAACCAAGGCTGTGCACTGGACGAGTCGCGGATCCGGGAAATCTTGACCGTCGACATCGCCCTCAACGCCCAGGGACTGGAAGTATGGCTGGCACGACGAGCCAAACAGGCGGCCGAACGCGCCGGAGGATAACAGGATGCGATGAACGCCGGTTCGAGCACTTTTTCGGGAGACCTCGAATGCGCCCCTGAGCCGATTGGCCACATCGAGGAAGCCCATCGGCCCACCAGTGGCAGGCACCTTGGAAAATTCAAGGTACCCTGGTGTTTATACCCGTCACACATGGATTTGGGTGCGGCTCTCATCAAACATCTCGTAAAACACTATTTTACAGTTGAATTTATTCGTGCACGTCAAGCGGCCTCACGGACTGTAAAGCCGAGATGCCTAGCCTTCACAACAGTGTCTGAACGGTCTTGGCTCCCCGCGACCCCTTATCTTGCCACTTGCCACTTGTTTGCTGCGCGACAGCGCGCCACCTACCGGTGGGGTGGGTTCTCTTTTGAAACAACACCGGGCGTTGAAAATCTGGGAATCGAGACCGGTTTTTCGGACCCCTTGTGGAGCTTGTGCACCGTCCACATCACGCCGTCTCGCCCTGAGACCTAGCGATCCATACCGCCCCGTGGCTTCGAAAAGCCCCATGACCCTCTTTACCGCACCGGCGGGGCTGTGCCTACCGGAAAATATCGAGTAAGCGCTGCGGGGAGAAAATTCAGCCGCAAATAAACGCTAATGAACGCAAATCTATTCAGGAGAAAGTCGACGAGGATGACCCCACCTCTCGGCGTGTCATCGGGTGTGCATTTGAAGTCGGCAAAGTATTAGGGGGTGTTCTCGATCAACAACTGGGTTGGGCTTAACTATATGTTTTTTTAGACATTATGCTCACTTCATCCATCGGATACAACGAGAAATCTTAATTATGATTTAAAATCATAATGTTATCTCTAATTGAGAACGCCCCTAGGCCCTGGGTCTTTGGAGTCCGCGTACGAGAGGCTTTGTGCGTCGAGCTGGCCGAACGCGAACCTTAGCCGAGTATTATTCGGCTCATTTGCGGCAAAAAAGAAAAGATCGAGTAAGCCCAATGGTTAAGCTCAGCCCACCCTCTGGTCGGCTGAGCCTTTGTTTCCAGGATTCTCCGCGTCGTTCCAAAAGAGCCGCATCTCATGGGTTTTCCACCGCGATGTGCCCGTCTCTCGCACCCGATAGCAGCGTGGCGACTCCTCGCAATAGGGCTGGCTCTTTCCTCCTCATCGCGTTTGGCTCTCGGGCACTCGCTTGCCAAAATATCCATGTGCGATGGATATGATGGGGCTGCCTCGCTTGGGCTGATTTTTCCAAGATACGATCAAGGCCACAGGCATAAGCCACTTACCGGAATAAGGAATTTCCATTTACCAACAGAGCCTGTGGATAATTATGTGAATAACCTTCGAGAACGGCATCGAACACCGTGAGAAATCTAGGCTTTCCACAAATTAGAAATTTTTTACCATTTAAAATTTTATATAATAAAATCAAAAATATAAGTATAATTTGTAGGGTCCGTCCAAAACCGAGCCGCCACCTCATGCACCTATCCGAGAATCGAGCCGTCGGTGTGAATAAACTCTGGAGGAGCACAGGAAAGCGAGGGAGTGTAAGCGACGAGCGGAGTGCGACGACCCCCGCGTAGCCAGGGCCAAGCGTTTCGTCGGAGTGCGGCGCGTGAGCGCCGGCGGAGACGAAATGCAAGGCCATGCGACACGGCGTCAAGTCCTTGCGGGAGTCCTGGCGCAGCGCGGAGTGCGCGCCGGGATGGACGCAGGACGAACGTGGGCCGCCGAATGTCGCAAAAAATGGCGACGCTCCGGTCGGTTGCCCACAGCCGGCGATTCGGAAGGGCATTTTGAAAAATTCAAGGTGCCTATGCAGGGTTGGGACAACCTGCCGGTCTCCAAAGCATGTCCGCGCTTGGGGAACGGAAGCAACGCGAGAGCCGCATTTTCGCTTTGCGATCTCGAAGGTTGCAGGGACGCAATTTTTCAAGTCCCCTCGAGATACCCTCCAAGGGGTTGCGTTCAACCTCGAAACCAGTCAGAATTAGAGTTCCCGTGCAGTCCGTGAGCTCCCGTGCAGTCGCCCGATTGTGGATGGCGCTACGGAATGGCTTCTCTTTGAGGGGACCCTGGGGAATTCCATACTTCGGAATTTCTCGCGCCGCAAAACGAAAGGGTTTTGCTTCGTTCCCATTTCTCAAGCTGCAACTTGACTCGAAGAATGGTCGGATATCCTCATTAATCGGTACGGGCACCTTGGATTTTCCAGGGTCTCCCCAACCCAATCTCTATCCAAGGCAGCCAAAGTCGTACCGCATGAATCTCGAAGACCTCAAGCCGGTCCGCGACCATATTGCTTCTCGCATTATCGGTCAACAGCGTTTTGTCGACAGCATGCTCATTTGCCTGCTCAGCGACGGCCACCTCCTGGTGGAAGGCATGCCCGGTCTGGCCAAGACCACGGCGATCAAAGCCCTAGCGGAATCGGTGGAGGGGGATTTTCATCGCATCCAGTTCACCCCGGACCTGTTGCCGTCGGACCTTATCGGCACTGATATCTACCGGCACGAGAAGGGGGAATTCGAGTTCCGCCCCGGTCCCCTGTTCCACAATGTGTTGCTCGCCGACGAGGTCAACCGCGCCCCGGCCAAGGTGCAATCGGCCCTGCTGGAATCCATGGCCGAGCACCAGATCACCGTGGGCCAACGGACCTATCCCCTGCCCAAGCTGTTCATGGTATTGGCGACCCAAAACCCGGTGGAGCAGGAAGGTACCTACCACCTACCGGAAGCTCAGTTAGACCGCTTCCTGATGGAGGCGGTAGTGGACTATCCCAGCCGAGAAGAAGAGCTCAAGATTTTGGAACTCGACCTGCAACAGCAAAAGACCAGCTACCAGGTACCGGCCAAGCGCCTGTCCCAGGCCGAGCTATTCGCCATGCGCCGGGATGTGGCTACCCTGTATCTGGATCCCAAGCTCAACAGCTACATCGTTGATCTGATACAGGCCACGCGCAATCCCAAGGCCTACGACCCCGATCTCGCACGCTGGTGTCGTTTCGGGGCCTCCCCCCGCGCCAGTATCGCCCTGGCCCGCTGTGCCCGTGCCCGCGCCTGGATGGACAACGACCAATTTGTTGCTCCGCAACATATCCAAGCCGTCGCCCCGGAAATCCTCCGCCACCGCCTGCTTCTCACCTTCGAGGCGGAGGCCGAAGGCATCACCACCGACGAGTTCATCAACCGGTTGCTCACCCTCGTCGCGATTCCCTGAGGGGCAGCCTTCCCGACGCGATGAGCCTTTATCCTCGTCTCGACGACCTGCTGGAGCTCCGCCACCAAGCCCATACGCTGGGACTACCCTCGCACCACTTGGTCAGCTCTACCTTCGCCGGGCTCTATGCCTCGGTATTCCGAGGCGCCGGGGTCAACTTCGAGGAGGTGCGCCAATACCGGGAAGGCGACGATATTCGCTACATGGACTGGAAGGTCACGGCCCGTACCAACGAGCCCCATCTCAAGGTCTTCCGCGAAGAACGGGAGCGTTCCGTCGTCCTGTGCGTGGATAAGAGCCCCCACATGAGCTTCGGGACCCGCGGTACCTTCAAGTCGGTCCAGGCAGCCCGCGCCGCTGCCCTCATCGGCTGGGCAGCCAGCCGGCTCAACGACCGGGTGGGTGGCCTGGCCTTCGGCGATGTTCAGGCAGGACTCCAGCACTTCCGTCCCTCGCGGGGTCGCCGCGCCCTGTGGCAGCTCCTGCGCACCCTCACCGAGCCGGGCTCCGGCGATACCTCCATCGACTGCCTGGACGGTGCCTTGCAGCGGGCGACCCGCGGCCTACCTACCGGCTCCCTGGTCTTCGTCATCGCTGACCTCAATCGGGAGGCCAGGGGCTTAGAGCGGACCCTAGGTACCCTCACACAACGCAACTCGGTAGCTTTAATCCCGGTAGACGACCCGGCGGATTGGGAGATCCCCGCCATGGGCGTGACCACCTTCACCGGGACCGATGGCCAGCTGATTGAGATCGACACCGACAACCCCGAGGCCCGCTCGATCTACCGCGAGATCTGGGAGGGGCGTCGCAAGATGCTCCAGGCCATGGCCTATCGACTCAACATCATCCTGCTACCGGTCCGCACCGACGCGGAAATTCACCTCACCCTGATTCACGACTTGGAGCACCGGGCACGGTCGCGGGCCATCTGAATGTACCCGAGCATCGAGCAACTACGCGACATCCAGGGCATCCACGGGATACCCTGGTGGCCACCCGGACCCGGTTGGTGGTTGGTGATCCTGGCCATGCTGATGCTGGCCTTTCTCGGGTGGCGCCTCCGTGCCAAACTGCGCCTGACGATCCCCCCCCTTCCTTTCCTCTCCATCGGCCGCTGGCGCTGGGATGCAGCCCGGCAGCTACGGGACCTACGCCGGCGCGCAGGGACCCAAGACAGCAAACAGACCGCCGCCGAGCTCTCCGAGCTACTGCGGCGCATCGCTATGGCCCGCCTGGGACGCCATGCTTGCGCCGGACTCGCGGGTGAAGATTGGTTGGTTTGGCTGCATAATAATGATCCGCAGGGATTCGATTGGTTGCAACGAGGGCGCCCGTTGCTGGAAACCCCTTACGCCCCCCCCGGTAGCTCGGGACCGAAGCAGGCACTCTCGGAGCTGATCGACGCTACCCACAACTGGGTCGAGGTCGAAGAGCGGAGCAAAGGGAGCAAGCAGGATGTTTGAGTTCCACTGGCCCTGGCTCGGCCTGTTCCTACCGCTGCCCTTGCTGCTGCCTTTTCTGTGGCCGGACCGCAGCAGCAGGCGTGAAGAAGACCTGGAAGGCCAAAGGACCACCCTGCTACACCCCGGCTTACCGGAGCTCCGGACCGCATTCCTGGTCCGGCGACCACACCGTCGGCTCGTCGGCTGGCTCCACACGGCCATCCTTTATCTGCTGTGGACCGCCCTGGTCTTGGCCCTGATGCGCCCCCAATGGCTCGAGCCCCACACCCGGATCAGCACCCCGGGCTACGACCTGATGCTGGCCATGGACGCCTCTCACTCCATGGACGCCCTGGACTTCACCGTCGCTAGTCGGCAAGTGAGTCGGATGCAGGTCGTCAAAGGCGTTATGGACCGCTTCGTGGATGCCAGCAAGGGAGACCGTATCGGACTCATCGTATTCGGCAGTCAGGCCTTCGTCCTTTCACCCCTGACCGTGGATCGACGGGCCGTGCGCCAGCTACTGGCCAATGTGGCACCCAGCATCGCCGGTAAAGGCACCGCCCTGGGGGACGCCATCGCCCTGGGGGTGAAGAAGCTACGCGAGCGCCCCGAAGGCTCCCGGGTCATGATCCTGATCGCCGACGGTGACAACTCCGCCGGAGGCTTCGCGCCCATCGAATCGGCCGCCCTGGCACGCGCGTCGGGAGTCCGCATCTATGTCATCGGCGTCGGCAGCAAACAGGAAAGCATCCCCATCATGGAATACGGCGTTGTCAAATACCGAGACGACCTGACCATGGACGAGGATACCTTACAGCGCATCGCCACCATCAGCGGCGGGGCCTACTTCCGCGCCACCGACACCCACGCTCTGGAAGAGATCTCCACCCGCATCGGCCGGCTCGAGAAGACCGAGGCCAAAGCCCACACCGCCTTCCTGCCCACGCCTCTCTACCGCATCCCCTTGGGCGTGGCCTTGCTGGCCCTACTCGGCCTCGGTCTCTTCCCGGAAGGGCGCAAACGCTTCGTCACGAGGGTCGCCAGTGCTTGAAGCCGGCTTTCACTTCGAGCAGCCCGCTTGGCTCTGGGCCCTAACGACCCTGATCCCGGTGGCTATCTGGCTGTGGCGCAGCTCCGCCAAAGCCGCGCGTGGGCCCATCCACCGCTATGCCGACCCCCACTTGCTGCCGCACCTGACCGGTACCCGGGAGTTCAAAGCTACCGAACGTTGGGGCCGTTTTCTGCGCTGGTCCGTCCTCTGGACCCTGCTCATCATCGCCCTGGCCGGTCCTAGATGGGACTACGAAGACATCCGCCTCTTCCACCCCGGAAACAACCTACTGATTTTGCTAGATATCTCCCGCTCCATGCAGGTGGACGACGTGGCCCCCAGCCGTCTCGGCCGCGCCCGCCAAGAAATTCAAGATCTCATCTTACGGAACCGTCAGGTGCGCCTGGGACTGATCGCTTTCGCCTCCGTGCCCCACGTACTCTCCCCCGTCACCGAAGACGCCTATACCATCCTCAACACGCTCCCCGCCCTGTCCACGGACTTGGTCCGCCTCCAGGGCAGTCGCCTGCACCAAGCCCTGGACCGTGCCGAAAGCCTGCTCTTCAGCCTGCCGGAAAACAGCGCCCGCTCCATCCTGCTCATCTCCGATGGCGATCTGGACGAGCCAGAGCTGGCGACTCGGGTCGCAAAGCTTGCGAAACAGGGCATCCGTTTTCATACCCTGGGTATCGGTACCCAGGCAGGAGCCCAGGTCCCGGCACCCAGGGGCGGATGGATCCAGGGACCCGGCGGCCGCTCCGTCCTCTCCGTCCTCGACGCCACACTCCTCCAAGAGCTAGCCAGAGCCGGCCAGGGGATATATCGCTTGGCGGACTACCGGGACCAAGACACCCAAGATATCCTGGCGGCCGCGGCGATTGCCCGCCTGCCCCCGGAAGCCAGCGACGACCGCACTCGGATCTGGAACGAACGTTTCTACCTACCGGTACTGGCCCTCGCTATCCTCCTGCTACCCAGCCTCCGCCGGCGGGTCCGACGCAGGTCCATGAAATGAACAAGGTCCGATCGACGGTCGCCATCTTATCCCTGCTGGCACTGGCCTCCGGGGTCCGGGCCGACCTCTTCCTCAACCAAGAGCAAGATGCCTACGAACACTTCCGGGCCGGCGACTACCAACAGGCCGCCGCGGAATTCGGCGACGACTACCGGCGCGGGGTAGCCTTCTATCGGTCCGGAAGCTACCAGGAAGCCGCTGCTGCCTTCAGCCGTGTACGTCGCCTGGACGTCGTCGAAGACGCCGGCTACAACCTGGGCAATGCCCGCTTTCAGCTCGGTGATTTCGCAGGTGCTGCGGAGGCTTACGAAGCCGTATTGAGCACCGATCCGGACCACGAAGACGCCTACCACAACCTAACTCTGGCCCGGGCTATGCTCGCCCGTATCGAGCAGGAGGCCTACGAAAAAGAGAGGACAAAGAAAACCCGGCAGCAGGAAAAAGAAGAAGGGGAAGAACGCCAGGAAGACGAAAAGCAGGAAGACCGGAAGCAGAAACAACAAGAACAACAGGAACAAAAACAGAAGCCGCAACAGCAGGAAAAGCAAGAGCAGGAACAGCAAAAACAACAAGAGCAAAAGCAGGGACAAGAGCAAGAGCAGCAAGAACAAAAACAAGGCGAAAAACAAGAACAACAAGAACCGCAAGAGCAGAAACAAGGAGAGAAGCAGGAACAGAAAAAACAACAGCAACAAGGAGAGCAACAGGAGCAGCAAGAACAGCAACAGGGACAAGAGCAACAGGAATCCGAGCAGCAAGGCGGATCCGGACAGCAATCCTCGGAAGGCAAGTCCGGCGAAACGAGCGAAAGCCAGGGAGAGCAGAAAGAAGACAGCGAGCAGTCCAAGGGCCAGGCTTCCGAACAGCAACAAGAAGGCAAGTCTGAGGCCCAAGCCACCGAGGCCCAAGAAGGTCGCCGAAAAGACGACCAGCAAACCGAAAGCGAAGGCGAACAGACGGAAGAGCAGCAGAAAACCGAATCCGGAAAGCAATCACCCCGAAAGGAGACCCGGACGGGCGGCGAAGAGCAGCAAGGAAGCCAAAAGTCAAAAGGCGGCGAGGAGCAAGACTCCGAGCAACAGACCGAAGGCAAAAAAGAGCCGGAAACGAACGCGGAAAAGGCCGACGACGACAGCCCCCGGAAAGACCGATCCGAACAGATCGGAGCGGGCCAAGAACGCCGGGATGACGCCGGCAAAGGCGGAGAACGACCGAAGCCTGAGGACAAGACCGCCGGGGGAGAAAAGCAACGCCCCGACCAAGGGAAAGGAGAAAAAGAGTGGGAAAACGAATCTCCCGACGAGGGGGGTGAAGAAGAGAAGCCCGGAGCCGGCCAAGGTCCGGACGAGACGCAGGAGCCCCCTGGCAAGGCCGAGCAGCCGTCGGACAAGCCGCGATCGGACAGGCGGTCGGCGACCGGCGGTAAGACGCGATCCGACCTGTCACCGCCGGACAGGCCCTCGGAAGGGAACCGGGCAGAGGCCATCGATCGTTTCGATCAGCTCGGTGCACAACCCATGTCTGACCAGCCGCCGGACGCCGAACAGGCCGCGACAGCTGCCCTAGGTGGACTGCCGGTGCGTGGCCCCGGCTTGGCCATCATGGAGCAACGTCTTCAGCAGGTGGAAGGTGATCCCTCACTGCTGATGCGCAACCAGTTCATGCTCGAAGAGATGCAGCTCATGCATCGCTCCGGTGGCCCCTTGCAGGAAAGTCGACCCTGGTAGCGTTTCTCAAAGTGCCGGGGGTGTACAACTAACTTGTATATATGGTCATTCTAAGCTCAAAGAGGAGCGCCCAAGATGACCACAAGCCAGTGGAAGCAAGACGCCCTGCTTGATGAGTTCTTGGCGGGTTGCACGGACCCAAAACCGATTTTTTCCTTCCGAGATCTGCGAAATTTCCTGCCAGCACTGAGCTAGACAGCGATTTCGGATTTCACGCGGGTGGCTACATCGTAACCTGCAACAAGCCCGAGCTGTGGCGTAGAGAATGGCTTCATCGCCTGCGTGGACGGTCTCAAGGGCCTGCCCGAAACGGGGTAGTGTTTTAATTTTGTTGTGTGCCGGTGCAGCGGGTACCATGAAAAATCCCACGTTCAAGGTTTCCTTTATTCGGCAACGACAAAATTTGTAGCACTATTAAAAATTCAAGGTCCCCAGTAGTGATGGTGCGATGGTGGCCTCGGATTTCCGCGACCGAAGGCCCCTCTTCCCTGGCGGGAGAGGGGTTGGGAAGGGGGGGAGTAAACAGGGGGTCTGAGCACCGGCCTATTCGGTGGGTGTCGATATAACGCACCTTGAGAAATTAGTAGTGTTATTCTAAAGACATCTTTGACATCGAATTCTAGAACCAACAAGGCAATAACAACACCGGAAATCCAGCCCGAGGTGTAAGCCTGTGCCTAAGGATGGCCACCAAGGGAACCGCGTGCGACCATCTTCCCGAACGCAGTTGGTGCATGCCTCGAGGTGGCGCGCGGGCAAGCCCGCGTCTACCATGTGGTGTCGGACGTTAGGTGCCGGCTTGCCGGCGCAATGTCTCGGAGCGGATAAACCAAGGCTTCGGCTTCGAACGGCATTTTCTCTCAGGTCTTGGAGAAGCCGTTGGGGATCGCTCATCATTCTCTACACCTCACTTTTCGGTCGTAGGCATTCAAATGTCTGTCATAAGACCAGATAAACACTCGTCGGATCTGATGTAATCTACATTGATTCTCGAATTCTTCGATGATCGAAAGGTCCGCTAGGCCGATTTCACGCATTGCCATATCGGGAAATTCATTGAGCCAGCCGATCATGGCCTCCTGGTCCGGAATAGGGGTAGGCATCCAGGGTGTGTTACCGCTAATGGCACGGGGGACTTGCTCTACAAACGGGGATTTTACTTGGCGCTGGGTAACCGTTTAGCCCCCCTCCGCGTCTGATGCCAAAAAGGAACAATCACGAGGTTACAAGACATACCTCGTCTGAGGAGGTGCACAGGAAAGCGAGGGAGCGTAAGCGACGAGCGGAGTGCGACGATGACCCCTACGTAGCCGTAGGGGCCGGGCGTTTCTTCGGAGTGCGGCGCGTGAGCGCCGGCGGAGACGAAATGCAAGGCCATGCGACACGGCGTCAGGTCCTTGCGGGAGTCCTCTGGCGCCGCGCGGAGTGCGCGCTGGGGCGGACGCAGGACGAACGTGGGCAGCCGAAGGCCAAGGCCGTCGCCTGATTTTTTGCGAAACCCGAAATCGGATAGGACCCCATTTCGGGTTTCGCAAAAAATGGCGATGCTCCGGACGCCAAGGGGCCTTCCATGCGCGACGCAGCCAGAGACCTTCATCGGGGCCGCTCATCGCGTGCGCTCGGCCCGTATGGACACGGCTAAGGCGGTCAAAGCCACCGCTCACCAGCTAGCATGTCTCATCTACGTCCTGTTGGCACAGGGCCAAGAATATGTTGAATTGAGGCCTGGAGGAATTCGAGGCTAGCCGCCGGGAGCGGCTATTGTGTTCCATCCCGTGTAGGGCCAAGTATCTCGGCCTTACAGTCCGTGAGGCCACTTGACGTGGGTGGATAAATCCAACTTCAAAACAGCATGTACGATATGTTTGATGAGAGCCGCACCCGATCTAAAGGGAACCTTAGAAAGGTTCTATTCCTGGAATTTTCCAAGCCGCAAAGAGAAAACGCGGCTTTCACTTTTCTCTCAGTTTTCAATCACATAGCGTCTTAAAGGCTGGCGGAACGTCCCTACCCTGGATGGGCACCTTGAATTTTTTAAGGTGCCATAAGGGTCTATCTAAGAATTTATGAAAACTCAACGAATAGCCATTTTACAGGGTGTCTGATGATTACAGATTTGCCGGAGAAGCAAACGGCTGGATGCGAAATAAACCCGTGTTTCGCTCGAAGTTAGTTTCCGTTCATAATCTTTGCTCAATCGACGCCATCGACTCAGCCAGGCGAATGTTCTCTCGACCACCCAGCAGCAAGGTAAAATGTGGAAACCTCGCTGTCCTTTTTTCTTTCTAACAACTAGCCGATTGAATCGTTTCTTCAGTCCTAAAGAAAACTCCGAGATTACATCGCATAAAGCCACAAAATGTACGTTTTATGATTTAAAATCAATGTATTACTTTCTAAGCAGCCTCTAAAAAGGCCGTCCTGACGGTTTTTAGGAAACATCCTTAGCCTATTAGCCTGATTAATTCTTGCATCGAACATACTGTTGATGCGCCGCACAAATATTGCAGTAAGATAACCGAGATTGGATGGCGCCGTCGGGACCTACGGGGTCCACCAGGCTCGATGTCCGGGAGGCGGCACGAGACACCGGAGACACTAAGACGATGATTATTGAAGGTAAAACAGCAGTTATTACGGGTGCTGCCAGCGGTATCGGCCAAGCCACGGCGGAGGAGTTGGCCAAGCGAGGGGCCAAGGCTGTTGCGATGGTCGATATGAGCGACAAGGTGCTCGCCGTAACGGAGGAGATGAACAAGACGGTAGGTAAGGAGGTTGGGAAGGCCTTTCAAGGGGATGTAACGGACGAGACCTTCCGCAAGGATGTATACGACCAGATGTGTGCCGAGTGCGGAGTGGTGAATATCTGCGTGCCGGCGGCCGGCATATTCCGTGACCGTCTGTCGGTCATTATCAACAAAGAAACGGGCAAGGCCGACATCTATTCCGCCAAGCTGTTTCACCAAGTGCTGGAGGTCAATTTGGTCCACCCAGTGTATTGGGCGCTGGAGATGGTTGCTCGCATGGCTGAGCAGCGGAAGAAGGAAGGCAAGAAGAAATGGCATCCGGACGAGACCGTCCAGGGGACCATCGTCTTTATCGGGTCCGTCGCCTCCCAGGGTAATAAGGGGCAGATCTCCTACTCGTCGACCAAGGCCGGTCTGGAAGGTGCCGCCCAGACCTTGATGAAGGAGTCCATGTTCCACGGTATCCGCACCGCCGTGATCCATCCGGGCTTCGTCGATACCCCGATTCTACAAGGCATGCCCGATGGCTATCTGGAGAAATACGTTCTGCCCGATGTCCAGTTGGGTCGTCTGATCCGGCCGGAAGAGATTGCCGACGCGATTTGCTTCCTGGTCTCCAATTCCGCGGTCAGCGGCGAGCTGTGGGCCGATGCCGGATGGCATCCGCCGGCAGGGACGTAATCCGCAGCTTACATCTGACAGGAGTCCGTGGGCGGCTGGGTCTTCGGACCCGGTCCGGTCCCGGTGCCGGGATGAGGGCCTCTCGAAGGGATCTTAGGAAGATTCCATATCCGGGATTTTCCAAGTCGAAAAGCGAAAATGCGATTTTCGTTTCACCTCGGGTTTTCAGTTGCTTGCGTACTTGAAACCCGACGGGGCATCCTGGCCCCGTATGGCCGTTCTCTAACCGATCGGCGTGTCTTGAATGCGGCTGAACATCCTGCGCAGTCGGGTATATGCTTCCAAGTCCGCCAAATCGTATCAATCTTCACGGTAAATGACTCATGTACGGATCCATGCAAGATGTTTTGAAAGAGCTGCCCGACGTCGGCACCAGTTGGCTGCGTTACATGACGGCTTTGACCCGTTCCTTCAACCGCGAGCAGACTGAGTTTCTCGACAGCTATCTGATCGCGGCCCAGATCGCGCTGCAGGCGGCCAAAGATAACCCCATGACCTTGCGTGACACCTGGGAGATCATGCAGCACAAATCGGCCCTGGTGGGGAAGGGAATCCAGGCTACCCAAGAGAAGATGATGGACTTCGCCTTCGACCAGATGAAGGAAGCCAACGAGGCCTTCTTCAACACCATCCTCAACAACGATGGGGAAAATCTGGCGGGTTATCTGAAGCGTGAAGCCCAAGTCATGGAAGCGGTTGCCAATTTCCCGGAGCAGATCGAAAAGGTCAAAGACGATTTCGGCTTCCATTTCAATACCTCGGCGTATCGGTTGATCCACGATAGTGGCTCTTTCCTCATGTACCAAGTGCTGCCGATCAAAGAGGGCGTAGAGGTCCGAGATGATCTGAAGCCGGTGCTCATGGTTCCGCCCTATATGCTGGGCGAGCATATCCTCTCGTTCCTTCCCTACGAGAACAAGAGCTATGCCCATAGCTTCGCCAATGAAGGCATCCCCACCTACGTGCGCGTGACCAAGGATATCGATCAGAACGATATCGTGCAGAATATGACGCCGGATGACGATTGCACCCAGACCCGCGAGTTTTGCATCTTGCTCAAGGAGAAGCATGGGAAAAAGGTCACTCTGAACGGGACTTGTCAAGGAGGCTACATTGTCCTCATGAATACCCTTTCGGGTACTCTCACGGATGTCTGCGATACGCTCATCACCAATGTGGCCCCTATTGATGGCACGTACAGCAGCGCCATCAGCGGCATGCCTAACATGCACCATGATTTCATCACCACCACCTTGCCGAACGGTCATAAGGTCGCCAACGGTTACATGTTGAGCTTGGGGATGCGTTTTGTCGCGATCGACCGCGAGGCGCCTTTGATCAAAGTGCTGGACCAAGCCTCGCTACATAAGGCAACCGATCTCAATCCCGGCAAGACGGCGGCGGCCCTATTCCGCTGGCTCCTCAAGGAACGAGTGCATCTGCCGCTGGAGATCGCCAAGATGAGCACCTGTACCTTCCATGATCCCATCGCCGAGGATGGCACCTTACCGGTCAAGCTTTACGACAAGCCCCTGAAGGTGGGTGATCTGAAGGAGCTGGGGGTGAAGTGGTATCAGAACTACGCCGTGAGGGACGACTTGGTGACGCCGGCTTGTGCGACGGCGGCCAATAAGTTCCTGGAAGGGACGGATGTGATCGAGTGCGTTCCTTTCCCGGGCGGCCATGTGGCGATTCTTACCAGTCCTTACAACAAGCGGGCTCCGGTCAATGACTACTTCAAAACACAGGGTGGCAAGAAGTATCGTGGCCCGGTCAAGTTTCAGCTTGAAATTTCCGAGTGAGGCCGAATCGGTCGAAAGCAAGAGGACAAAAACTCCAGAGATGGAATTTTCGAGGTCTTCGGAAGGCGCCTTAGGGCGCCTTTTTCGCTTCCGACCGCCGCGCTCTATCGTGCAATCAACCCTGCGGAGTAACCGACGAATGGCATCGGGAGTACTTGGCCTGGAAGTTCTTTATGAAGACCTACATGTGTGTTATTTGCGGCTTTATCTACGCCGAGGAAGCGGGCCTGCCGAATGAAGGCGTCGTGCCGGGAACCAAATGGGGGGACGTGCCCGTAAACTGGCGATGCCCGGAGTGTGGCGCCGAGAAGGAAGACTTCGAGATGATAGAGATCTGAGGGATTGTCTTTGATCAACCCTCTGCCGGAGAGAGCGAGGCTTTTCGGCCGCCGGAATTCCGATGGGGCACGAGTTCCGCCAACATGCTTGAAAAATGGGAGCAAACCGAGCATCACATATCCGTATCAGGACTCGATAAAGCTCCAGGAATGGAATTGGGTGCGGCTCTTTTAAAACGACGCGGAGAACTCTGGAAACAAAGACTCAGCCGACCAGAGGGTGGGCTGAGCCAACCCTTGCGCTTACTCGATATTTTCTTTTTTGCCGCGAATAGAGGCTGTCTAAAAAATTGAGCACTAATAAAAATTCAAGTAACAGTCATTTATGCGGAATAAACCTGCATTTCGCTTGAAGTCGGTTTCCGTTCGTAATCTTTACTCAACCGACGCCATCGACTCAACCAAGCATAAGGTTCTCTCGACCACCCAACGGCGGGGTAAAATGTGGAAGCCTCGTTGTCTTTTTTCTTTCTAACAACCTTTTGAGCTGACACTCGAATTGGGTCAAGACCCAGTTGGATAGGTCCGCACCGGAATAAGCTCGATCGCCCCAGATTTTTTGACGGTATGGAGGCTCGAAAACAAGTTCGTAATAACTTGACGAGCGGCTTTACCGCCAAATACGGTAGTGGCGTGTACCCGGACGACGAGCACACAACCGATTGTATCGACAACGATAGGACGTTTTCTGCCCTTAACGGGTTTGCCCCCGTCAAATCTCGATTCTACAAACGATTCCGGGGTTCCTTTGGCACTTTGTCTATCAATGATCGCTCCTGTCGGCTCTGGATTTCGGTCTTTTTTTTGGCATAGCTTCTGACGAAGCACCATATTGGTTTTCTCTAGCAAATGATTATCTGTCCATTTGTTGTAGTAATAATTAACGAGCTTGTAGGAAGAGAAGTCTTTTGGGCTCTCTTGCGTTTGGTGTGGGCAGCGCCATTTTTCCCATCGCGTAGGGTAGCCCGCTCCAAGCCTACCCTGTGCCCTTCTTTTCGCCGGAGGAGCACAGGAAAGCGAGGGAGCGTAAAGTGACGAGGAGTGCGACGACACACCCCCGCGTAGCCGTAAGGGGCCCGGGCGTTTCGTCGGAGTGCGGCGCGTGAGCGCCGGCGGAGACGAAATGCAAGGCCATGCGACACGGCGTCAAGTCCTTGGGAGTTCCCTGGCGCCGCGCGGAGTGCACGCCGGGACGGACGCAGGACGAACGTGGGCCGCTGAAGGCCATGGCCGTCGCCTGATTTTTTGCACCCGAAATCGGACGGACCCCATTTCGGGTTTCGCAAAAAATGGCGACGCTCTGGAGGGCACCCGTGCCTTCATGTTACTCGCCAGCGTCACTGAGACCTGTCGCAAGCATTCTGTGTCGCCCTAGCTCTATCTGGCCGACGTCGTCCGCCAATGATGCAAAGGTCTGCAGAACCCTCCGCTGCCTGATCGAGGCGATGTGTATGGCCTCTCGAGGCAAGGGGGCCAAACGCTTACTTCGTTGATGATAGGCTCAAGGGTTTCCCATTCTTTGTCGGTGAGGTCGCTTGGGTATCTGACAACAGATCGAATCTTTTCTTTAGTCCTAGTAAACTCCGAGATTACATCGGGATTACATCGCATGCAACCACAAAATGTGCATATTTTATAGTTTTCAATGTATTACTTTCTAGACGGCATCTTAAGAATACGAACGAAAATCCGGCTCAATCCGGTACACCATTTTCCGGCAATCACCTCGGCTGAGGCTCGGTCAGCTCGAGGCACAAAGCCTTCTTATACACGGACTCCAAAGACCCAGGACCCAAGACTTTGCCAACCTCGAATGCACACCCAATCACACGCCGAGAGGTGGGTTCATCCTCGTCGGCTTTTCTTGAATAAATTTGCGTTCATTGGCGTTTATTTACGGCTGAATTTTCTCTCCACAGCCGTTGCTCGATCTTTTCCGATGGGCACAGCCTACCGCCTAGAAATCCCCGCCAGTGCGGTCAACATGGTCACGGAGCTTTTCGACTCCACGGGGCGGCGTGGATCGCTGATCCGACCTCGAGGTATCCTTGAGTTCGTCCGTTCGATCCTGGATCCAGGGATGTAGCCACCGCAACGCCGTGCCACCGGTACCCACGGCCGAACCACATCGGAGCTTGCATGATCGACCAACCCATAAGATACCATCCCACGGCTATCAGCTTGCACCGAAAATCCCGGTTACTCTCCATCACCTTCGATGATGGGGCGACCTTCGAGCTACCCTGCGAATATCTGCGCGTATTCTCCCATGCGGCGGAGGTGCGCACCATGGGGCGGCCGGTAACCGGTAAGGAGATGGTGACGATCGAGCATATCGAGCCGCAGGGGCAATATGGGGTACGGCTTCTCTTCGACGACGGTCACGACACCGGTATCTATTCCTGGGATACCCTCTATGCCTTGGGTATGAACCACGAACGCAACTGGACGACCTATTTGGATGACCTAGCCCGGATCGGATATCAGCGGCAGCCGCCGTCCCAACAGGAAAAACGGATCAAGCTCCTCTACTTCAACTGGTTGGCCCAAAAGTTGCGTAAGGAGGCTGAGGATCTCTTGGTTCCGCCCCAGGTCGAGGATGTGGCGGCCCTGCTTGTTTGGCTCGGTCGGCGTAAGCAGGGGGTGGAACCTCTATTTGTCCGGGAGCGAGTTCGGGTCACCCTGAACAAGCAGTTCGCTGAGGGCTTTTCCAAGCTGCATGATGGCGACGAGGTAGGGATCGTACCCACCTCGCCGACCGCCCCAGCTACCCCGGATCTGGTGTGACTGCTACCGGTCGCGGGATGCCAGGGCCCTACGTCGTCCCCAGATGGAGATCTTCATGGCCCTGTGTGTGGCACCGATTCGGTGAAGGGATGAGATTGTTTCGTCGGTCGGTCTTTGGGCGGCTTGTCCAACCCAGCCATGGTCTCGACCAATGCTAACAGCGAGTCTTGCACATTACCTGGCAGAGTCGCCCAAGCGGTCAGCAGACGCCAAGTCTCTTGTGAGGTATAAACCCCGCCCGGCTCTGCAATCCGCCCTTCTTGGCCAGTTGCCAGCCATTCCATGGAAACGCCGAGGCTGCGCCCCAAGGCGGCTAGCGTCTCGGGTTTTGCCCCTTTGGTCTCACCGGACTCGATTTTATTGATGGCACCGGGTGTCACGCCAACTCGCTTCGCAAGCTCTGCTTGAGAAAACCCGGCGCGTTCTCTCGCATTGGTTACGCGCCGACCGATCGTATTCATAGTGCCGACACGGTAATTGACCAAGCGCAAACCATGCTATTTTTCTTATGTCACTATGGGCATAGAGCATCCGTGCACAAAAAGCATGGTCCGGACCGGTCAATCGAGTAATGCCTGGGGGCTCAAGAGCAAGAGATTTCCAAACGGTTATGAGATTGGAGCTCTTCCGTCTCTCAATCCGGGATCAGGGGCTTTGAGACCATATGGAAGAGAAGCGATAGCCATGATCCACGGGTGTGATCTGGTACCTCATTGGCTCTGTGGGAACCTTGAAATCGTGTTTATGCTCGTCGAAATTATATGATACGTCGTTAATCAATTGATTTTCCGGAGCATCGCCATTTTTTGCGAAACCCGAAATGGAGTCCATCCGATTTCGGGTGCAAAAAATTAGGCGACGGCCATGGCCTTCGGCGGCCCACGTTCGTCCTGCGTCTGCGTCCGTCCCGGCGCGCATTCCGCGCTGCGCCAGGACTCCCGCAATGACTTGACGCCGTGTCGCATGGCCTTGCATGTCGTCTCCGCCGGCGCTCACGCACCGCACTCCGACGAAACGCCCGGCCCTACGGCTACGCGGGGGTCGTCGCACTTCGCTCGTCGCTTGCGCTGCCTCGCTTTCCTGTGTTCCTCCATTGAATTTATTCGAAGATGATAAGGCTCAGAATCTGTAGAATTGTGTAGAAACTGACATCGATTTTCAGCCGCTTCTTGATAATGGACGCGAGCACATAGACGGAAATAGCGATCTCGAAAAGACGAATAGACCTATGGACATGCGTCGTTGTTCTCAGCCCGCAATTTCGCGGGAGAGACTGTCACCTTAGAGGCTATCCAGAAATTAGCACGTTGATTTTAAATCATAAAATATGTACATTTTATGGTTTTATGCGATGTAATCTCGGAGTTTTCCAGGACTGAAGAAACGATTCAATCGGCTGTCAGATACCCGAGTGATCTCACCGACGAAGAAGGGGAAATTCTTGAGCCTATCATCAACGAATTGGAATCCTATACCATCGGACGCCCACGAAAAAGTGATCTTCGCGACCTCCTAAATGCCATTTTTTATTTGAATAAAACAGGTTGTCCCTGGCGGTATCTACCAAAAGACTTCCCTCCCTACAAGCTTGTTAATTACTACTATAATAAGTGGACAGATAATCGTTTGCCAGAGAAAGCCAATACGGTGCTTCGTCAGCGGTTACGCCAAAAAAAAGACCGAAAGCCAGATCCAACGGGAGCAGTTATCGATAGTCAAAGTGTCAAGGGAACCCCCGAATCCTATGCAGAATCAGAATTTGACGGGGCAAACCCGTTAAGGGCAGAAAACGTCCTATCGTTGTCGATATAATCGGTTGTGTGCTCGTCGTCCGGGTACACACCGCCAATGTGTTTGACGGTAAAGCCGCTCGTCAAGTCGTTACAAACTTGTTTTCGATTCTCCATACCGTCAAAAAAACCTGGGGCGATCGTGCCGATTCCGGTGCGGACCTGTCTAATTAGGTCTTGACCCAATTCGAGTGCCAGCTCGAAGTTGTTAAAAAAGGTAACTATTCAGGACCTCTTGCCAGGCAGTAGACTACGCGCGTACCCATGGACCCATGCCTGAACCGCACGCCCTAACCCATTCTCCAGAAGGCCTTGACGACGAGCTTAAGCGGTTGCGTGAACGGGTTGCGGGGCAGCCGGCGCTCATTGAGCATCTGCGCGCGAGCGCATCCGGGAGTTGGAAGCGCGCCTGGCCAAGGATAGCCACAACTCCAGCCGGCCATCGTCCTCGGATTCACCGTTCAAGAAGCCGCCACCACACTCGCAACGCCAGCCAAGCGGGTGTGAGCTAAGTGGACAACCGGGCCGATGCGGTGTCACTTGCTCCCTGGTCGATCACCCCGACCAGTGCGTGATCATCCCGTTGACGGGGACCTGCGCCTGCGGACGTTTCGGCACCGGAATCGCGGCTACAGTGCTCGCGGAGCGACGCCAAGTGGTCGAGGTGGTGATCCAGCGTAAGGTCATCAAATACTGCATTGTCGGCGGAACCTGTGCCTGTGGGCACGCGCAACGCAGCACATTTCCTGCAGGGATTGAGGCCCCGGTGCGATACGGACCGGGCGTATCGGCCTTTGCGGTCTACATGATCCAATACCAGTTGTTGCCCTACCAGCGCACCGCCGAGGTGTTCAATGAGCTGGCCGGCCTTGGGATCTCACCAGGCACCCTCCAGCGCGCCGTACGGGTGGCCGCCACCCGCCTGGAGGCGCCAGTCAACGCGATTCGCCGCGCCAGTGGCCCATGTCGACGAAACCGGCCGGCGCGTGAACGGCAACCTGTCCTGGCTACACGTGTTCAGCACCGACCGGTTTACGGCCTACTTCCCTCATCCCAAACGTGGTGCCGAGGTCCTGGATGCGTTCGGCTTGTTGGCGCCGTTCGCTGGCTACTCGTGCATGATCACTGGTCAGCCTGCCAGCGCGCCTCATGTTGGCATGCCTTCTGCAATGCCCATCATCTACGTGAGCTAACCGCTATCGCTGAGAGGTCCTCGAGCCAGCCGCGGGCAACCGATATGATCACGCTGTTGTGCCAAGCCAATGCCCTGGTCGGCGAGGCCCAGGCCCTCAAGGCATTGCCCACCGGCGACGTCGAGCGCTTGCGGATCCGCTACGACAATCCTCATCGAAGCCGCAGCCGGCAATCCTCCCCGTCCCCGCCATCCTGGTACCCGCGGGCGGATCAAACAATCCCCGGCCTGCAACTTCATTCGGCGGCTGCGCGAGCACCGCAACGAGGTCCTGCGCTTCCTCACCGACCTGCGCGTTCCCTTCGACAACAACCAAGCCGAATGCTACCTGCGTATGTCCAGGCTCAAACAGAAAGTTTCCGGTTGTTTCCGCTCCGAAATTGGCGGAGATGCCTTTGCCATCATCCGCTCCTGCCTTTCGACCCGCCGCAAACAGTCCGACGATCTTTTCAACTCGCTTGTCCTGACGTTCCAAGAGCAACCCCCAATGCCCCAATTGGAGTAGCTGAATAGTTACAGGATTTGAAAAAGCGGGTATCGAATAGGGAATTTTTTTAACCTCCCTGGCCCCCCTTATCAGGGGGGTTATCCCCTACAACACAAATTTGACGGGGAATTTGAAAAATTCCATCTCTGAAATTTTCCAAGCCGCAAAGCGAAAATATTTCTATTTTCTCCTAGTTTTTAATCACTTGTGTGCTTAAAAACTGGTGGGGCATCCTTGCCCCGCACGGCCACCTTGAGTTTTTCAAGGTAGTCCGTTATGAGTTTGGCGTCGCCGTTTGAGAGCATTGAACAACAAATTTAGGACGATACCCTCGAATTGTTCAGAGTTTCCTGAAGTGGCCGCTGATGAGGGTTACCGGTGAGATAGCGGGTAAAATCGGAATTAGTACCCCTGCCGTGCGGGGTGATACAGCACCATATGCCCGTTGTCCGTGAATATTTTGCCGCGATGCTCGCTGCTCGCATCCGATAGCTGCATTGCGACTCGTCGCGCCTTGCTCTCGGGCACGAGAGAGACGTACCTCGCTGACTAAAATATCCGTGTGCGACGGGTATAATCTGATCTTTATCTTTGGGGGCTGGCTCGACCGGGGGGTACCTTGAAGCCGATCGGTTTTCCGCCCACCGGTATCGAGTAGACCCATAATCGCATAAGGGCATCTTGGAAAATCCAAAATGTCCTGCGGTGTAGGGACGCACCGCCGTTGCTCGGGTATGCTAGTGCTTGAGCGATGAAGCGAAGCGAAAACCACGTTTTTGCTCCGCGTAAGAAAAAATTCCAAGGATGGATTTTTCCCGTTCTAAACGGAGAAAAATTCCAAAAATGGAATTTTTCGAGGACCCCATGAGCCGGGCAGGTCCTTAGAGATCACACCGGATGCACTCCTACCGAGCCTACCGCAATGAGCTCCCTGATCGAGTTGTTCCGTGACTCCACCGCACTTTACGGTGGCAACGCCGCCTTCATCGAAGACCTCTACGAATGCTACCTGCAGGATCCGGAGAGCGTGGGTCTCGCATGGCGGGTCCGTTTCGATGCCATCCGATCGGAGGTGGTGGACGAGGTGCCCCACGGGCCGGTGCGCCGGAGTTTTCTTCGCTTGGCCGGGGAAAGCCGCGGCCGAGCACTGGCCCGCTCCACGGAGCGCCTGGAGCCGGCGGCGGAGAAGCAAGCAGCGGTCTTGCGCCTGATCGATAGCTACCGTTTCCGCGGTCATCAGGTCGCGGACCTGGATCCCTTGCGGCTACGCGAGCCCCCCGAAATCCCGGATCTGGACCCGGCCTATTACCGGTTGGAGGAGTCGGACCTAGACCAGGTGTTCCATACCGGCTCCCTGTATGCTCCGGACCGTATGCAGCTGCGCGATATCATCGCCCTGGTGCGGCAGACCTACTGCGGAAAGGTGGGCTCGGAGTACATGCACATCACAGATGCCCGAGAGAAGTGTTGGATTCAGAAACGGGTCGAGGGTCACTGGGCGCGGTCCGAGCTCACCATCACCGACCGGCGTTGGCTTCTGACCATGCTGACCGCGGCCGAAGGCATCGAAAAATACCTCCATACCCGTTACGTGGGCCAGAAGCGGTTCTCCCTGGAAGGGGGCGAGGCCCTGATCCCCCTGTTGGACGATCTCATCCAGCGCGCTGGGTGCAAAGAGATCAAGGAGATCGTGATCGGCATGGCCCACCGCGGTCGGCTCAACGTGCTCACCAACATCCTGGGTAAGTCGCCCCAGGACATCTTCGACGAGTTCGAAGGACGCTCCCTATCTGTGTGGCGGGAGCTTGCCGGTGATGTCAAATACCACATGGGCTTTTCAACCGATATCGACACCCCCGGCGGGGCCGTACATCTGGCCCTGGGCTTCAACCCGTCACACTTGGAGATCATCGACCCGGTGATCGAGGGTTCGGTACGCGCCCGCCAGCACCGCCGCAAGGACTACGCCGGTGATCAGGTGCTGCCCCTGTTGATCCACGGCGACTCGGCCTTCGCCGGCCAGGGCGTGCTCATGGAGACCTTGAATCTCTCCCAGACCCGCGGCTTCTCCACCGGCGGCACCGTCCATGTGGTGGTCGACAACCAGATCGGCTTCACCACCAGCAATCCCCTGGATACCCGCTCGACCCTCCACTGCACCGATGTGGCCAAGATGATCCAAGCCCCGGTCTTTCACGTCAACGGCGACGATCCGGAAGCCGCCGTCTTCATCGGCCGTTTGGCTTTGGACTACCGCAACGAGTTTCACAAGGACGTAGTCATCGACCTCGTCTGCTACCGCCGCCTGGGCCACAACGAGGCGGACGAGCCGGCGGTTACCCAGCCCATGATGTACAAGAAGATCCGTGCCCACCCCACGCCCCGGGCCCTATACGCGGATCTCTTGGCGGATGCCGGCGTCCTGGCCCAGACGGAGGCGATAGCCATGATCGAAGACTATCGGACGTCCATTGAGCAGGGTGTGGTCGTCGCCCGACCGGTCATGTGTGGGCTCGATAATACCTATAAGATGGATTGGAAGGCCTGCCAAGGTGTCCCTTGGGACCATCCCACGGACACCGGGGTCCCGCGCGCCAAGCTCCAGGTGCTGGCGGAACGTATGCTCGATATACCCATGTCGTTCGAGCTGCATCCCCGGGTCTCCAAGCTCTGGGACGAGCGCCGCAAGATGGCCCATGGGGACCGGATGGCGGACTGGGGGTTTGCCGAAAGCCTAGCCTACGCTACCCTGATCAACGCTGGTTTTCCGGTTCGCCTGTCCGGGCAGGATTGCCGACGTGGTACCTTCTTCCATCGCCACGTGGTGATCCACGACCAAGCGACCGGTGACAGCCATACCCCGCTCCGGCATATGGGCGAGCACCAAGGCGATTTCGTGGCCATCGACTCCATCCTATCGGAGGAGGCGGTGCTCGGTTATGAGTACGGCTATGCCACCGCCGAGCCCCATGCCCTGACCCTGTGGGAGGCCCAATTCGGCGACTTCGCCAACGTTGCCCAAGTCGTCATCGACCAATTCATCACCTCCGCCGGCACCAAATGGAATCTCTGCTGCTCCCTGGTGATGTTGCTGCCCCACGGCATGGAAGGGCAGGGGGCCGAGCACTCCTCTGCCCGCCTGGAGCGCTTCTTGCAGCTGTGCGCCGAACTCAATATCCAGGTCTGCGTGCCCACCAGTCCGGCCCAGATCTTCCACCTCCTGCGTCGCCAGATGCTGCGTGCCTACCGCAAGCCGCTCATTGTCATGACACCCAAGAGCCTGTTGCGGCACCGTTTGGCCACCTCCAGCCTGGACGAGCTGGCAGAAGGTCGCTTCCAGCCGGTGATCGGTGAGGTGGACCGCATCGATCCCATCCGGGTCAGGCGCATCCTCCTGTGCAGTGGCAAGGTCTACTACGACTTGCTGGAGGCCCGCCGCAGCCGAGGGCTCGACGATCTCGCCATCCTGCGCGTCGAGCAGCTCTACCCCTTTCCGAGCGAGCTGCTCCATGCCGTCATGGCGCCTTATACCGCTGCCGAGCAGCTCATCTGGTGTCAGGAAGAGCCCCAAAATCAGGGTGCTTGGTACCAGATCAAACACCGCTTGGCTCAGTTCCTTCCGGAACCCGGGCAGCTCTTCTATGTTGGGCGTCCCGCGTCGGCCGCCCCCGCCGTCGGTCTGCGCGCGGTCCATGTGGAGCAGCAGGAACGACTGATCGACGAGGCCCTCACCGGTCGCATCAACCCGAGCATGAATCAGAGGATCCCTTTATGAGCACCGAAGTGCGCGTCCCCGCCCTCCCCGAATCCGTCGCCGCCGCCACCGTGCTGGCTTGGTACAAACGACCGGGCGAGGCCGTGCGAAGAGAAGAAAACTTAGTCGATCTGGAGACGGACAAAGTGGTGCTGGAGGTCTCCGCTCCCGTTGCCGGCGTGCTCGGAGAGATCGAGGCCCCGGCGGGGGAGATCGTCCGGACCGATACTCTGCTGGCCCGGATCGAAGAGATCGAAGAGGGCGCCGTTGCGGAGTCGGCATCCTCCCCAGTAGCGGTGGAATCGACAGAGCTAGCGGAATCAACGGAATCGGCAACGACGCCGGAGCCGGTGCTTGCTCCGGCCGCCCGGCGCTTGGCCAAAGCCATGAACCTGGACCCCACCGAGATTCCCGGCAGCGGCAAGGATAGGCGCATACACAAGACCGACGTGACCAACTTTCTGGAGGCCCGAGAGCCGGTCCCGCCGCCCACCGAGCCGGAACCCATCGTCCCCGCCGTTGAGTCGCCGCGGCTTACCGGTGAGGCCGGCCGACCGGAGCAACGGGTTCCCATGACCCGGCTGCGGGCGCGGGTCGCTGAACGCTTGGTCCGGGCTCAACAGACCGCGGCCATCCTCACCACCTTCAACGAAGTCGACCTGAGCTCCGTTGTCGGGCTGCGCAACCGCTACCAGGACTCGTTCGAGAAGACCCACGGCGTGCGCTTGGGGCTCATGTCCTTCTTCGTCAAGGCCGCCGTGGGGGCCCTGCAACGCTTCCCGATCCTCAACGCCTCGGTGGACGGGAGCGACATCATCTACCACGGCTACTACGACATCGGTATGGCCGTGAGCTCCCCCCGCGGCTTGGTGGTCCCCATCCTGCGCAACTGCGACCAGCTCACTATGGCCGATATCGAGCAGGGACTCCTGGAGTTCGGCCGCAAGGCCAAGGACGGCAGACTGAGCTACGAAGAGCTCAGCGGTGGTACCTTCTCCATCACCAATGGCGGCGTCTTCGGCTCCTTGCTCTCCACCCCTATCCTCAACCCACCCCAGAGCGCCATCCTGGGGCTGCACAAGATCCAGGATCAGCCCGTGGCGGTGTCGGGCGAGGTGGCGATCCGGCCCATGATGTACTTGGCCCTGTCCTACGACCATCGCATCATTGACGGCCGCGACGCGGTGCAGTTCCTAGTCGCCATCAAGGACACCCTGGAAGACCCGACGCGGCTGCTGTTACGGATTTGAGCGGGACGTCGGCCTCATCGCGGCATCTGTTGGCAACAAATAAAACTGTCCAGTTTAGTAGACATATAAACTGTCCGCTTTGGATACGGCAGCGGACCTACGCGACCACCTGTAGCTGGAGCGGAATCGACTGACCTTGGGTATCATATCGAGCCAAGCAACGCGGTCCGTGGAACACGGTGAGGTTGCCATCGGGTTGGCAATGCACCCGCACCTTGACCTTCATGTAATGCATCCGGTGGCGGTCCTTGGGGACCTGCAAGGCCATCCCCTCGAAGGCCACACAGTTGTCTTTGCCGACGACACGCTCGAAGGTCTCACACAGGAAGTCATCCAGCTTGCCGCCGATCCAGGGTACGAAGACCGAGTCCTCCTCCAGCGCTGGCGGCATGAACTCGGCATTGAAGGCCGATCGATAGACTTCATCGAGGTAGCGGTTAGCCGCTGTCATGTCGCGGATGCCGGCGATGGCCAGCTCCTGTGGCAGAGGCCTCTGGTGGGTACGGAACATGCGCCCTGAGCGTCCTCGTGCCTCAGGTAGAGTGGGCTGGGATCATCTCGATCCCCAAGCGGGCCATGGCCTTGCCAAATGGCATGGGGTTCTCCTTGGCTACCTTGCCACCAGCTTCCAGGGTATATCAGTAGTGGCTGCCCCGATCAGTGTAGAGCGAGGCGAACAATCCGCGTTGCCTGATCGCGTCGCGCACGCCCATGAAGCTGGAGGCCGTACCTTCCTCGGCGACCACGCGCATCGAGTAATGCTCGTTGGTGGCGTCGCCCATGGTTACGACCAAATCCCACTCCACTCCCGGTACCCATTCGTGGGTGCTCGCGTCCTGGTGCAGCATCATGCCCGGCCCGGCTGCGCGGATGCACCGCTTGCGGTGCTTGCCTCGCCCAGGTGCCCTCTGTACCACACCGGCCTCTTGCAGCTGGTTCTTGACCCAGGTGTAGCTGTGCTTGCCCCCGTTGCGTTGGTACCAAGCGTGGAAATGCTTGACGTTCCAGCCCGCCTGTCGTCGACGGTAGCGCTTCACCAGCGCCATTACCTCATCCACGGGCGCCCGCCGGTGCGAGACCCGCTCCAGGCGCTTGTCGATCAACCCTTGCAGACCCTCGTCCTCGTAGCGGTCAACATAGCGCCGAAAGGCCTGCTCGCATATCCCGAGCAGCCGGGTCGCCTCCTCCTGTCTCAGGCGGCCTGCTTGCCATCCCCCAGACGTCTCTTCAAATTTCCTCTTCCGAATCTCCTATTCCGAATCTCCTACAGCAAGTTCGTTCGGCTCATTGGGCACCTCCTCGGCGTCCAATGAAACCGGATACATCACGGGCTATACGTCCGGACAGTTTATTTGCTCCCTACATATCGACTTGCCGAAAAGACGCTAATTGGATGATAATCACTAATAGACTCATCCACCATGTGTGGAAGGAGCATCCGGAGCCCTGTAGCAGTAATGCTCCGGGGCTTCAGCCTCTCCGGGTTGCCTCGAGCGCCCTCCTCTCCTTCTCGAAGGTTGCCCACCGGTGCGGCTTGATCTCTGCGTAAGCGGTTTTCAGCACGTAATAATCGCGCCGTTTCGCCAGCACTACCGCGAAGTCATATGCTTGTGCCCAAATCACCGCATGAGTGTTTCCCTGCCGCTGATTTTCCCACCAGGGCAATTCCTTCTTGCCCGCGTTATTGATCACCCGTCTGATCCGCCGACGAATCGAGAAACACCTCGTAGATCAAATCCTCGTATACCGCCCAGTCTCCATAAAACGACAATAGCTCGGGCGGCTGACTCATGGTGCCACCTGTGACGCTAAACCAGCAGATTGAACTTATCGACACGCGACGGCGTTGAACACAGCAGGCTATGCCCCCTACGGAACTTGATTCGCTCGATCACCGCCTGTTTGGCAGCCGATCCGTGCAGTCCTCGGTGAAGATGGGATAACGGACCGATCAACAGGTCTGCCAGCTGCAAAAGCGGTGTATGGTGAGAATGGACAAGCGGCACGTCGGTAACGACATCTCGATTGAAATCGTGGTGTTTGTTGCACAAAACTTCGTGTAAACTTATCAGTCTTTGCCCCGCCCAAGGTATCCTTAGATATCCAGAAACACTCGAAACCGATGCTCATCATCCACAAGATGCGTCAACAGCAGATACCACATCTTGTAATAGAACTCGTCGTGTGTCTGTCCGAATGCACCATGCTCCAGCGCATCCTTATCCGGCACCACAACGGACCGGAAGTTGAACATCGGCTCATCAAAGAACAGATCTACCAATCCCAGATAGAAATTCAACAATGCCGGCGAAACCTTGGTCCACTTGATCTCAAAACTCGCTGGTATGTCATATTGCTTACGGAGCGCCTTCATCTTCCTACCCAATGCGGCCCGATGCGAGACGGGGCACCATACGGCCCCCAATACCATTACCCGCTGGTCATGTTCCAGATAGCAGGACTCGTCCCGATAGATATGAATACAGTCAGTCATATCGCTGGTTCCGCGGTCTCAGCCGGTAGCAGTCGAAGCCTTTGATGTGAAAAAACCGTAACTATGCCATTCTCATTTCATATTTCCGTTGAAGATTCTCGTGTAATCGATTAAAAATTATTGTATCCTTAGTCACATGCTTGATTACTCCTTACCCGACAAAGAGCTCGCGGAGCTGCGTGCGGCGCATCGGAGCACGCGTGACAAGCGCGAGGCTGACCGTATTAAGGCGGTCGTGCTGCTCTCTACCGGTTGGACCGCCAAGGCGGTGGCTGAAGTCTTACAGGTCGATGCCAATACGGTACGCAGTCACTTTCAGCGTTACCGCCAGGATGGGCTCGAGGCCTTGGGCCACACGGCCTTCCACGGCAGTGCCTACCTCCTCGATGACGACTAGCTGGCGAGGCTGGATCTTCACCTCCAAGAGCACCTCGATCTCTCGGCGAAAGCGGTTACTCATTGGGTGGAGGAGACCTTCGGCATGTCCTATACCAAGGGCAGTCTGGTCGCTCTGCTGCGCCGCCTGGACTACGTTTACAAGAAGCCCAAGCTCATCCCCGGCAAGGCCGATCCCGCGCCCTAGAAGGTCCATCTTGAGGCATACAAGAAGCTCAAGGAAAACAAGGGAAAGGACGACCTAATCTACTTCATGGACGCCACCCATCCTCGGCATAATCCAGTACTTGCTTATGGCTGGATCAAGAGCGACGAAGACCGCAACATCCCGAGTAATACCGGGCGATGGCGTGTCAACATCAACGGGGTCATCGATCTCGAACGTCTTAAGCCGATCGTGCGCTTCGATGACTCCATCAACGCCGATTCCACCATCGCCCTGTTCAAACCGATCGAGGCGCTCAACCCCGCGGTCGCAGCGATCCATGTCATTTGCGATAATGCACGCGATTACCGTTCCAAAGCCGTAAGTATCTGGAAATCTCTCGGATCAAACTGATGTTCCTCCCTCCCTATGCCCCAAACCTTAACCTCATTGAGCGATTCTGGAGGTTTTTCAAGAAAGAGATCCAGTACAACCGCTACTTAGAAAGCTTCGACGAATTCCGAGAAACGTGTGAGCAATTCTTTCAAAGTCCCGGCAAACACAAGCCGGAGCTACGCTCGTTGCTCACGGAGAAATTCGAGATTATCGAGTGTTGAAAAAAAGAAATCTGGTGTTTGCTGGGTATACATCGCCGAGACCATGCGGAAATGCCGCCAGGGCAATCCCGCTCTACTTCTACCTGCCGCCATTGGCTGAATGCATACGACGCTATTCGCAACGAATCAGCCCAGGGGCTGAACGGTTACAATGCACGATATCGTTATTGGATTATTCGTGAATCATTATGAGTTTAACGTCTCCGTTTGAAATCGTTGAACAACAAATATGAAACGCCACCCATACCATAAATTTAAAAAGAAGAAATAGCTGTAGTGTATAGAGAATTTTGACATATTTAAACACGGAGACTCACTGTCTACTACCTGTTAGGATTTGGTCAAATGCTAGGGGAAAAATTAACATCAGTAATGGCACTAATAGTGTCAGTATTTTCTTTACTAGTCGCCATTTCTGTTGCTATCTTTAGAGTTGTCCTTACTTTCATCTTCAGAATGAAATTTCAGAGCTTTCCAGTTTATCGCAATACAATATTAGCAAATAGTAGAGGACATTAGATCAAGGATCGAACGGATCACCACGCTAAAAGAAAGATTGAATCCTACCATTATTAATTTTACTAATTGCAAAATAGATTTTGATTTCTGCCAGATTCGGAATATGCGTTATGCTGTAAATATAGCAAATTACCTTTTCGATAGAAGGGATTAAATCCACTTTTCACAGGCTTTATGAGGCGCAAAGGAATTCTTAGACTACCTCCTCTAATCTACGCAAAATTTTTGATAAGCAAATTACGAGATTAACAAAACAGATTCATGACTTAGATACATATAATGCTAATTTGGCGCAGCAGGTTCTGAAAATGCTATGAAAAAAACATCCTATACACGCTCTTGTGCCTCTGCTTGACAGAACAAGCTCAGGCAATGCATTGTCTTGACGTCACAAGAGAAATTCATATTCCAAATCAACTGTGGAGCTTCAGTTGTTCCTACTGCTCCGATTAATCGTCTACCCTCAACAGGAGTCTATATTATCAAGCAGTGTGGCATGATATCAGATATCTGTTTTGAAAAATATCGTGACCCTACACTTTCACTCTGAGCTCGCTGAGTATAGTAACAAGCTTTTCGAATCCCGCTATAGAAATATACCGAACCATTTCCGTATAAATGAACCTAAATACACGATTCATCTAGCATTACTGTATCTACCCAGTATGCATGAACTGAGAAATAGTGAAGCGCCTACGCAAACAGAAACGACACCCGTGCAGTCTATCATCGACAGCTCCGGTGAGTTTACAGTTGCGGGAAGTTCAACTATATATCCAATTGCAAATGCTACCGCTAGTTGCTTTATCAGCAACGGATTCAAAGGCAAAATTACTATCGAAAGCACTGGTTCGGGCGCTGGCTTGGCGTCACTATGCAGTAATAAAGCACAGATTGCTTCAGTAAGCAAAAAGATTACTCTCACTTACGAGCGTAGAAGAGGTTGCAATCCAGAAGAGCTTGTTAAAATACCTTTTGCAAAAGATGTTGTGACATTTTTCGTAAGCAATAACAATATTTGATTGAATTCGAGGGTAATTTTTACTAGAGAAGAATTACGAAATCTGCTACTCAACTATGATCCCTGGGAGGATGTTCCGGGAATACTTAGCTTTCCCAAGTCATCACATATCAATCGGTATTATCCATTGGACGAGAGTGGAACTTTGAGATTTGTTCTAGAGTACATTTTAGGCTCTCTTGCTATTTGGTATGGGTAGCGCCGTTTTTCTTGTCGCGTAGGATAGCCCTTTCCAAGCACACTCTGTGCCCTCTTTTTCGCCTGTAGGCTCGGACCAGTCGGTGGAACTGGCTGACCAG
>Ga0209457_1000092_pt1 | contig 33445 bp, 38 predicted proteins | sample WorMetHEROISLAND_5_FD_187410 | JGI IMG/M metagenome (GOLD analysis project Ga0209457, IMG submission 187410) | Marine gutless worms symbiont microbial communities from Max Planck institute for Marine Microbiology, Germany - Olavius sp. 5 HERON... ... | reverse complement strand
AAAGCCTATCAAATGCACGAAGAAAGAATAAAAAAGGTAATTACGATCCAGAAACGGAAAGAACTGTTCGAACAGGATATGCAACAAATGTTAAAAGCGCGTGTAACCTTTGATGAAACCATGAGGTCGGCAGATTTTCAATTAATGACTAAACACCGTCTTCAAAGAGTTAAGAAGGAATTATTTGCGCAGTTGGAAGGAGTGTGATCTAAAATGATAGACCAAGAAGAAGTAATCCTAATTGTCGCGAAAAAACATGACGTGGTACTTGGAAAAGACGATGCGGTATTGGTCTTTTTAACCGTCCACGATACGTTGCTGAAAGCACGCATGGAAGATTTTGAATCCGGCCTGCAAGACAGCATGCGTAGGATAACGGATGGGTATCAAGAAAGGGCAAAGGATCTAGCAGAGAAAATCGTTGGCGATGCGGTGCAGAAAATCGCGGCGGAAGGTTATTCCCTTCAGAATGAAATGCGGCGCCTGCGCCAACAGCAACAAGCCGATACGCGACGACTGGCCGGGACGATCAAGATGGCTTCCGGTGTCGTGTCTGCGGCGCTCGTCATCGCGGCGATAACAATCGCTTTTTTTTAACAACGTTATTAGAGGTCTCGATGGAACCGCAACCGGCTCGTGCCTACTCGCCTACCCTCTACGAATCCCTGGAGGCTCTACCCGAGGGCGTGACCGGGGAGATTCTGAACGGACAGCTGCATGCCCAGCCACGGCCTGCCGTGCCGCATGTGATAGCCGGCTCCGTGCTCGGATCTGAGTTGTTGGGTCCTTTTCAGAAGGGAATGGGAGGACCCGGCGGCTGGTGGATCCTGATTGAGCCGGAAGTCCACTTCGTGTACGACACCGAGGTGACGGTGCCGGACTTGGCTGGTTGGCGACGGAAACGCATGCCGTATCCGCCGGAGGGACACCGCATTGAGGTAGTGCCCGACTGGGTGTGTGAGATTCTCTCGCCGTCTACGGCCAGCAAAGACCGTGAAGTCAAGATGCCGCTGTATGCCCGCTATGGCGTGCCGTATGCGTGGCTGATCGATCCGGGCCAGCAGACATTAGAGGTCTACCGACTCGATGACGGTGCCTGGGTGGAGAGCGGTTTCTTCTCCGGTACCGATCAGGTGGTCGCTCCGCCCTTCGAGGCCGTGAGCATTGATTTGGGACTCTTTTGGCCGCCTCATCACCCTTGAACTCGGTGGTAATCTCGCGCCAAAAGATTTTGGCGTCAGCGACGCACAATTTCTTTGGTGACAGTATGGAGCTTCAATTTCCCCCTCTATTCCCCTCTCTCTTGGCCCCTATCGTTACCATTTTGTTGATTCATTTCTCCCTATATAGGGAGAAATCGGGACGATCAAGCACTGAATTCCAACATCGCCGCTCCTAAGCCTCCACATCCGAAGCCCAGTTGTATGTAGGGCTGGCCAAGACCAGACGCGCGCCAGCGGTACAATTTCTTTCGCGAACATCCGGTGCGCTTTTCCAGTTGATTTTGCGATAGAAATTTCTCCTGCTTCATGCCCGCCTCCCCGTCACCCTGTAGGTCGGCAAGTACCGCCCACGGACCCGCCTCACCCGCTTCCAGCTGAAATGAAATTTCATGACATTTGGATGTCTGTCAATAATTGGATGGCCTGCTGTCCATAATGACGACATTTAGATGGCCTTCTGTCCATAATGACGACATTTAGATGGCCTTCTGTCCATAATTGGGACTGGATGGTCATCCTGTCACTATGGCCGATGAAAAAAGGGAATCTGAATATTTGACTGGAATACAGAAACGAGGTAAAAGCGGGGATAGGAAACCCGCATGGATCGGAACCTTCCGACAATCATGGATGCCATGAACCTGAAGACCAGGTTGCGGATTAATCCGGCCCATGAGGTGGCAAAAAACAATTTTTTTACAAGGCATAAAAAAAGCCCCCTGACGAGCAACAGAGGGCTTTTGCGTTGATTCCAGCAAGCGATAGGAATTTAACAACGCGAGGACACAAAAGCATTTTACCCCAAAACGTAAAATAGTCCTACCTTTTCCCTCGCTTTACCCCGCTCTCCTGCCGCCGGAATCACGCATGCCTCTCACTAGAGGTCATGCACGATGGAAGCAAAAACTATCGCTCTCGCCCTTGGGGGACGCCGCGCCGGCAGCCACTGGATGGTGCCTTGTCCCGCGCATAAGGATAAAGACCCGAGCCTTTCGATCCGGGACGCAGACGGCGGCAAGGTCCTGGTCCACTGCCACGCGGGGTGCGACCAGTCCGCCGTGATCGGCGAGCTACGGTCACGAGGGCTGTGGAATAACGCCGGAGACCATCTCCGGAGACTCGCAAGAAAACAGCCACTAACAGCATCCGGCGCGCCACCGGCGCCGAATGGCCACGACCGAATTGCCAGTATCTTCTCGATGCGTCCGTGGCATTCGGCTTCGCCAGCGATGGGCACTCCCGTTGCGAGCTATCTGCAAGCGCGCGGCATCACCCTCCCGGTTCCAGACACAATCCGCTTCCATCCCCGCCTGAAACATCCGAGCGGCCATACTTGGCCCGGAATGCTGGCGCTCGTCACCCGCGGGACGGATGGCCAGCCTCTGGCGATCCATCGCACCTTTCTCGCGCATGAAGGCCGTGGCAAGGCACCGGTCGATCCGCAGAAGATGATGCTCGGCCCCTGCCGGGGCGGGGTGGTACGCCTCGCGACATCCGCCGGAAAACTGATGGTCGGCGAAGGGCTCGAAACCTGCCTTTCGGCCATGCAGGCCACTGGGTTGCCCGCCTGGGCCGCGCTTTCGACCTCCGGGCTGCGCGCCCTGCAGCTACCCGCCGAAATCGAAGAGGTGATCGTCCTGGCGGATGGCGACGAACCGGGTGAGGCGGCAGCGCTCGACGCGGCCAGAAGATGGAAGCGCGAAGGCCGAACGGCGCGCATCGCACGCCCACCCTCAGGCATGGACTTCAACGACGTCCTACGAGGTCACCGCGGCAGTGCGCAGGAGGACGCAGCATGAGTCTAGAGCCCCTCCTGTGGCAGAAGAATTCCCCATTTGCAGAAGTCCTGATGAGAGGATTGCGTAGGTATGAACTTCAACGCATAGCCGAAGATCAAATCTCCGCCGCTGTCGACAATGCGGAGGAAATCCGGGATCCCCTGGACGACCTGCCTGCACGTACCAAGGCTCATCCGGGTGCGCCATTCGTCCCGGAAGTGCTCGCAGCGCTCGCCGCCCTGCGGCAGCAGGATCCCTCATCTTTCGAAGACCTGCGCGCCAAGCTCAAGCACGCCGGTTGCCGAGTCACCAGGCTGGATAAAGCCCTGGCCGAGAAGGCAGGCGACAACAGCGGCCATTCCCCGAATCAGGCGGATCATCTGGTCGAACTGGCTCAGGAGTCTGAGCTGTTCCACAGCCCCGACGGAACCACCTTTGCCGACCTTGTGGTCAACGGCCACCGAGAAACCCAGCTAGTCCAAAGCAAAGATTTCGAAGGATGGCTGATTTTCAGATTCCGCGAGACGTACAGGGGCATACCAAGCTCAACAGCCCTGCAAGCGGCTCTCAAGGCCGTCGAGGCCTTGGCTAAACGCGACGGACCGGAGTGGACAGTACACCCTCGAATTGGCGGCCTGAGCGACAAGCTCTACCTCGATCTCGGCGATAAGACCTGGCGGGCCGTGGAGATCGACAGCAACGGCTGGCGCGTAATCGACGAGCCCCTGGTACGGTTCCGGCGCGCCGCCGGCATGCAGGCATTGCCAACGCCTGAGCCGGGCGGCTCGATTGCAACATTGCGGCATTTTCTCAACGTCCGGGACGACAACGACTTCGTCCTGGCCGTAGCTTGGATACTTGCCGCATTGCGGAATACAACGTCATATCCGGTGCTAGCGCTATCCGGCGAGCAGGGCTCGGCCAAGTCCACCTTTTCCGCGGTTCTGCGCGCGCTGATCGACCCAAATACAGTGCCGCTGCGTGCCCTGCCGCGAGAGGACCGCGATTTGTTTATCGCGGCGATCAACGGCCATGTCCTGGCCTTCGACAACCTCTCGGGACTACCCGCGGGGATCTCCGACACGTTGTGCCGGATCGCCACCGGAGGCGGATTCGCGACGCGCCGGCTCTATACCGACCTCAACGAGGTGATTGTTCATGTTGCGCGCCCGATGATCCTGAACGGCATCGAGGACATCGTCACGCGGGCAGATCTGGCCGACCGGGCGATCTTCTTGACATTGGAAGCGATCCCCGAAGAACGGCGACGGCCCGACACGGAGCTGTGGGCGGAATTCTATGACGCCCAGCCGAAAATCCTCGGCACGTTGCTCGATGCGGTTTCCTACGGTCTCAAGCAACTACCGAACCCCCGGCCCGGCCGTCTGCCACGCATGGCCGACTTTGCACTCTGGGCGACGGCCTGCGAGCCCGCGCTATGGCCGGTCGGCACCTTCAGAGCTGCCTACGCGGGTAACCGTGATGAAGTCGTCGATAGTGTGATTGAGGCCGACCCGGTGAGTTTGGCCATCCGTTCGCTGATCAGTAAGCAGACGGAGTGGGCGGGAACCGCCACGGAGCTTCTGAACGCCCTTAATCAAGAGGTCGACGAGAAGGTGCGTAACTCGAAGAGTTGGCCGACGTCGGCTCAGGCCCTAGGAAATCGCCTCACACGAGCTGCCTCCTCTCTGCGCAAAACCGGTATCCACATCACCCGCGATCGCAGAGGTCACGCTGGGGGGCGCGTTATTGAGATTTCCCGCACTGATGCGGACAACGCTGACAACTGCTGACAACGTTCCGTCTTCCATTGTCAGCAATAAAAAGAAAGCAAAATAAGCTGCTTACATTGATGCTGACAACGCTGACAACGAAAATTCCCTTTTTAAGGTCTGAAAGAAAAAATAGGATAGATATATATTTTTTATAGAATGAGAAAAGGCAGGATTTCATTGTCAGCGTTGTCAGCACGGTTGTCAGCAGGGTGATTTTTTCTAGATATGATCGGGTCTTACGGTTCGTCTGATCCTGGGCAGAGTGCCTTTCTCGTCGTTGTCAGCAATTGTCAGCAATTGTCAGCGGGGTGATTTTCCTCCAGCTATGCTCGGACCCTGCGGGTCGACTGACCCAGGGCATAAAACGCCACCATCCATGGCTCCATGGCTCGAAGCCACGCCCCAATTGCATAGCTTTCACCATGGAACCCAACTGGAACTCGTTCCATTCGACCTCGGTTTCCGGCTTGACGCGCTCCATCATGCCGTTCTCTGTTTTTAGCGAAAATTGCCGAAAAGGGGAGAAATCGAAACGGTAAACGCCTACTTTTCTCGCGGAACGCCTTCTCTGCGGGAGACCGAAGCATCATCACGATTCCTCGTTCCGAGGCTATACGGTCCACGTGGAACATCCGTGGAACATGTAGAGCAATAGATCAGAGATTCCTTCCCATTCAGAAATACCTGCGCAAGCCAAAAATCACGGATGTCTCAACATTAGTCATGTACCACAACCTTAATAGGTTTCCACTCGTCTTCTGTTTTGGTTTGTTTGTGTTCTATGGGAACTAGCTATTTAGTTTATAAGACCCATAAACATGGAGAAATCGAAACGATAAACGCCTACTTTTCACGGGGACGGATACCCGATGGGATTGCTTTCAGGCTTCCACATCCTCGTGCCGGTACAGGGACCCTTCTGTTTCCACCTTCACGCCCTCGATGTTTTCAACGCGAGAACCACCAAGCGGCCAACTCCACGGCAACGTACGCGATGCCATGCCTACTTGACGGTCAGGGACGGAGGAACAAGAAGACGGAGAGGCAAGGGAAGAAAGGGGGAGAGAGGAGACGAGGATGGAAACGAAGACGTGGGGAAAAGAGCGTGTGGTTACCTCAATCCTTTCTCGCGATTCCAGCGAGCGCCGAGTCCTCGCGAGACAACAAAATTAGCACAGTTCCAGCAAAAAAGGACGCGGCAGCGCGTTTCCCGGTTCACTTTGAACCGCACGGCCGCCTCTCAGGCAAACATTGTCCTGGCCCGGGGAGACACGAGATATGTTCGATGACGAGCTGAAAGACCTGCAAGCGGAATTGATCGCGCACCCGATCTACAGTGCCGTGGCGACCATGGACAATCTACATCAATTCATGCAGGTCCATATCTTTGCGGTATGGGATTTCATGAGCCTGGTTAAACGCCTGCAAGCTATCTTGACCTGTATCCGAATCCCGTGGCTGCCTCCGGAAGACGAGTCCGCAGCACGACTGATCAACGACATCGTGCTCGGTGAGGAGTCCGACATCGATCTCTCCGGTAACCCGGCCAGCCATTTGACCCTCTATTTGACCGCGATGCGGGAGGTCGGTGCCTCGTCGCGGATGTTCGATACCTTCCTCGACCACATGCGGCGAGGGATGGCTCTCGACGCCTCCTTCGAGGCGGCGCAGGTACCCCGGTATGTGCGCCGGTTCGTGCATTCGAATATCCGATTAGCGCAGCAGGGACACGCGGAAGAGGTCGCCGGAAACTTCTTGTTCAGCCGCGAGGACGCCATTCCCAAGATGTTCCGAACCCTGCTTGCGCGTTGGGATATTCCCGCTACGGATGCGCCCAATATGGTCTACTACCTGGAACGGCATATCGCGCTGGACAGCGAGCAGCACGGGCCGGAGGCCATGAGTATTCTCGAAAAGGTGATCGGCGGCGATCGCGACCGCTTCCTCCGAGCTCAACACAGTGCCTTCCAGGCACTCCGGGCGCGAATCCATCTGTGGGACGGGCTCCTCTCCGAGATACGCTCATCCGGGTAGATGCGGGTTTCGTCGAGCGTCGCCCGGTGCACCTCGAGCAGCGCGGCCGCCTCTTGCACCGGACACTCTGGCGCGACCAGTGCGCAACCGTGGTTGAGAAAGCTCAGCTTACTTTACTGGAACCCTAGGGGTTAAGCATAGAGAAGCCAGGAGGCAACGCAAACAGTTCGTCAGAAGCGTCACACTGGCCGTTTCAGGCGAGTATGGGCTCTTAGCAGAGGCCTTTTGGGTTGCCGAGAAACGGGCTGGAAACGCCGTTAGGACGGCCAAGACATGAAATCATCCCGGCCACCGGTTCAACATCGTCGTCGAGAAGGACCTCATCTTCGAGGCGCCCTACCTGGGGTAAGGACTATCTGCCCGCCACCCGAGGAATGCCAATGACCGTCACGAACCTGGCCGCGGAAGACATCGCGTACATCAAGGAGCATCTCGGGGAGTGGCTCGCCGAGAAGTCCCTGGGAAAGCCGCCGGCGGTCTACGAGATCGAGCTGCGCGAGCGCATGGTGCGCATCGAGGAGGAGCTCAAACACCAGCGCGAGCTGATCAAGACCATCCTGGAGCAGATGGACAAGCGCTTCGAGGCCGTTGATAAGCGCTTCGAGGCCATGCAGCAAAACATGGACAAGCGCTTCGAGGCCGTTGATAAGCGCTTCGAGGCCGTCGATAAGCGCTTCGAGGCCGTCGACAGGCGCTTCGAGAGTATGGATCGGCGCTTCGAGGTTATGCAGCGGAGCATGGACAAGCGTTTCGAGGCCGTTGATCGGCGCTTCGATGAACTGATGCGGCAGATCAACCGCTTCATGGCGTGGTCGTTCGCCACCACCTTGACCGTCGGCGGCCTCGTCATCGCGGCGATTAGGCTCTGGCCTTAGCTCCGTTGAAGACCGTGGAGCCACTAGCGGAGACTAAGAGTGGGTGAGTTGGTCTCCGGTCCGGCGAATTCGAGCATCCCTGGATAAGACGGCGTATCACCTTCAGAGCCCCTGAGAGACTCAGAGAGCCGTTCTCGGTGGCTACCTAAGGCTCCAACCCCCCAACAAGGGAGGGCTTACCGGGGCGGCTACAGCTACAGTTGCTACAGTTGCGACACATCAACCGGATTCTCAGCGTGTCCGAAGGGAATTCGGTTCGATCTCCCAGCGCGTCGGGAGAGATCGGGCAAGAATCCGATCCTCGTGTACGGCCCTGTGCGGTTCTCTAGCGCATTTATAGAGCTTTCCACTCACCACCGGTTCCGGTCGCAGATGATCTCAATCCCGGTATAGACCGGCCCTAACCGGGTGTTGCCGTATCGGCCCAAGGCCCGCCAGACTGCGCCGTCTCGCATCGTTGATGCCACAGGAGCGGTCACGTCTTGCCCATCCGTGCTCACGTGGGCACAGCCCAACAGAGAGCTTTGGGACCCCGGATAAATCCTATGGCAAGGCCGGTGATAGGCAGGCCGGGAATACCCCCGCTTTGGTACCAAGCGGAGGTATGAGTCTTGCAAGAAATTTCAATTTAATCAATTGTTTGATTATTTTAGAGGTGTGGAAGATTTCCAATACACACGCTATCTGTATAATTAGATATAAAACCGTAGTATGGAATATCGAATATGAACCGGAAACCGGCTGGCCCTATCCCTTGGAACAAGGGCCGAAGCATCGGTCAAATGCGTCCCTTGAGCCGCGAGCAGGTCCAGACCATCCGGCGGCTTCTGGAAGCCGAGGACAACCCACGAGACCTGGCGCTGTTCTCCACCGCCATCGATACGATGCTGCGCGGGGTGGACTTGCTCGCTCTCACCGTTGCCGACGTGACCGACCACGAAGGGCGGATCCGTGACGAGTTCATGGCCCGCCAGCAGAAGACCGGCCAAGGAACCCTGGTGTCCCTCACGCCCGACACCCGGAAGGCGCTCGCCCGGTGGATCGCGGCAAGCCGCAAGTTACCCTGGGCACCGCTGTTCACCCGGCTCCGCGGCGACCCGGACCAGGCGATCTCAACCTGGCAATACCGCATGCTGGTGAAAAAGTGGGTGGGCTATGCCCGCCTGGACCCCACGATTTACAGCTCACACAGCCTGCGCCGGACGAAAGCCGCGTATATCTACGAGCAGACACGCAATCACAGCCTGCGCCGGACGAAAGCCGCGTATATCTACGAGCAGACACGCAATGTGGAGGCCGTGCGCGAGCTCCTGGGGCAGAGCACGGTCTCGGCAACCTCGGCCTATCTCAACGTCGGCATGCGCCGCGCGCTCGAAATCGCCAAGCAGCTCGAGATGTGATGGGCGCCTCTTCGATTCAGGGGGGCGTGAATGTCGAGAAAGCGTTTTATCGAAACCCGGTTTCTCGATCCCCGAAGCTCTCCTTCCCCCTGCTTTCCCACCAAGAAAAAGAAACGCCAATGACCACCACGAACCTCGCCGCGGAAGACATCGCGTACATCAAAGGGAATCTCGGGGCGTGGCTCGCCGAGCAGTCCCTGGGAAAGCCGCCGGCGGTCTACGAGATCGAGCTGCGCGAGCGCCTGGTGCGCATCGAGGAGGAGCTCAAGCACCAGCGCGAGCTGATCAAGACCATCCTGGAGCAGATGGACAAACGCTTCGAAGCTGTCGATAAGCGCTTCGAGGCCGTTGATAGGCGCTTCGAGGCCATGCAGCAGAGCATGGATAAGCGCTTCGAGGAGCTGACGCGGCGTATCGACCGCTTCATGGTGTGGTCGTTCGCCACCACCTCGACCGTCGGCGGCCTCGTCGTGGCGGCCCTTAAACTCTGGCCTTAGTACAAGTTTGAAATCCAGTCCCCGAACCCCGCGACACAAGTCAAGGACCACTGGGGCCTGACGGTGGACCAGGACGAGTCCAGGGCGGTCGCGGCTACACTCGGGAATTGCCAACAACAACGAGAAAAGAGGAACTTGAGCGGAGGGTAGAGCCAACCAAAGCAGAAAAGACACACAGAAGCCACCTGAAAGGACCTCAGAGCCTCTCTTGGGCGATTGCATGCCGTCTGGAGTAGGCTGGGATAGCAAGGAAAGCAAAACCGCTTTACAGGCTTCTCAGCGGCGCATTACCGGTCTCTTCGTTCGCCCTCTCAATCAACCGAGAGACCTCCAGACCAAAAGTCCGCGTACTCCCTCTGAGCCGACCTGGAGGATACGCGCGTGCTCACTCCGTCAACGGCTTCGCCGGCCTTCAGTCGCTTCGCTCCTTATGGCCCCTCCAGGGTGACTGCCGCTACGCACGCCCCGTAACCTTGAAAAGTGTCGGGTCCGAGGGAATGTCGCTCTGTCTCACCAAGGGAATGCTTCATCCCATCGAGGACAGGCCCGTAGAGGCCGTTATGGAAGACGGCAAGGAGTAAAGCAATCGCCTGAGAGAGCCGCTCAGGGCCGCTCTCGGGTGATTGCGAGAGGTTCCAACGTTCATTTCAACCTGCGGACGCCAGCCCGAAACCCAGGAACGCAAGCAGGGCGGGAGACGCGAACAGGCCAACAAGCGTCAAAACCCAAGCCAGTACATTGACCCCGGCACCACCCCAATGCGCGTTCTTCGCGGCAATGATCGTCCCGACCAGCGCCATGACCGCGGCCAGCGGCACAAACACAATGCCAACCGTGAAGATTCCAAGGACCGCCAGGACGCAGGCAATAATCCCAGGCACCATGCCGGTTCCGGTGCTTTTTTGACCGGATTCTTTACTCATGATTCTTCCCCTTGATTCCTGCGTTGCTTTTCATGTTCCTCCCTCATCTGCTGGATAGATGGCAGATCGATCGTGGTTAACCGACAATTCTTGACCTGCGCGATGCGGGAGAGGTGGTTATACCGTTGGCGGTAGGCTTCATACTCTTGCGCTTCCGCGTTTTTGAAGTCCATGAAGAACAACGGCACAAGAAAAAACCAGCCAGCGATACCAAGGGCCACATTTTTTGCTGTTTTATCTTTCTCGGGTAACAAACGCTGAATTTCGCCTTGAATATCATTCATTTCGAGTCCAAGCGCTTTGCATGATTTCCGTTCATCTCCGTACTGGGAAATCAGGACCGGATTCGGTGTCCGGCCAGCGCACGCGGCGAGAAAGCAAACAGCCGTTAAAGCGGCGATTAGTTTCATAGTCTTTCCTTTTGTTGCTCCGGCAGAACGCCGGGGTGTTGTTGAGTTCAAAGTGAACGGGTTCATGCCGCCAGCTGCTCCTGGACCTCATCCCGCTGACTCCAACGAACGGGCTTCACATCATAGCTTTGTAATGCTTGGTCCACGTTTGGAGGAATGCGTCGATTGCTGTCATTCAGGATCGCAATGGATATTGAATCCGCAGAACGCACATGCCGCGTATCCAACCATGAGAAGGCAACCGTCTGTGCCGTGTTTTTCGTAGGGTCATTGATGGCGCGTAGCAGCCTCTCCGGTTCTTTCTTCGATTTTGGAATCGCAAAATCGAACAGATGATCATAACCAGACGTGCCCGTAAATTTGACATTAGGCGTATAACGGACATCGATAGAATCGAGCCAAAGGATAACATCTTCCAGAAAAACATTTGCAACATGTGGCGTCGCCAAGTAGAAAAGGTCGTTCACCGCCAATACAGACTGGATGAGACTGTGCTTTTTTAGTGGGAAGCTGTCTTTAGTCGCATGTACGCATAGTTCGCCATTCTCATTCTTTACGCCGAACCCAGATAGAGTGGACCTGAGAAAGTCTTTGCGCTTTGGCGTGTCCAGCGAACAGCCGGACATCGATAGATCGTCGATTGTGTAGCCGTCGTCAGTCAAAAGGAAACCGTCGTTCTCACGGCGCGCATATATTTGTATGAAATCGTTATGGCGGTCGAGAAACGGGGTTGTGATCTCGATATGGCCATTAATCTCACGCAAAGCTGTTTTGTCCTTCAGCCATGAGCGATAGCATTCGACCAGTGTTGCCACTTCTTCGATCATGAAAATATCCCCCTCTGAAATTTTGGAGGCTTATCAACCTGACAATAGGTCATGAAATCATGAAGTGTTCGCCAGTGATCGGAGAGATCGGAGAATTGGCCTTCTGGCAATTGGTACGCCCACTTGGAAGCATAACCCTCGCGATAGATATGCAAGTGTGGACAGCCAATTTCCTCTCCATCAGGATTCCGGTGAGGGGCACCGCCGTAGTCGAGTCTTACAAGCACGATCGCTTGTCGGCCTCGCATCTGATTTTTTCCTCTTTGGAGATTGATGCGACTACGACTAACATCGAGAACGAACTTCTCCTTAAAGTCGAATGAAACCAACGGGACCTGGATGCTCCCACCCAAGTCGGGAGGGTTCACAGGATCGGAATTTTCTGACTGCTTCTTCATCTCAATCAGATTTGTCCGCATGGTCAGTCATGGCTCACAAAAAATGACAGAAACAGAGTGCGTTGGAGTCCGACCCTGCACCTGAATCAGACTTTGTGTGGCCGGGAAGGCGATGGGGACCTCGATGCCAATCAGCCGGGGCCGGAGCCGACAACCCGATCAGTACCAGCCGGTACTCGAACGAAGGGGAACTCGATCGTCTTCATGGCCCGCTCAACGCCCCAGGTGCCGGGTTCGAGCGAACCTACACCCCCCTTTTACCCCTCCCCTCCCCACTCGCTGGCCGTTCTCCGGGCAAGGAAGCATCGTGCGGACGGTGTTTGCGTCCTCGATCGGTCTGGACGCGAAAGGGTCCGGTGGGAATGGGAATCCGGGGCGCGGAGAAGGGGTACTGCGCAGGATCGAGGTTACGCGAAGTGGGGCATCTACAATTTCTGGGAAAAGTCAACCCCCCTGCTAGGGGGGTGGGGTCCCCACCCCCCCCCGGGGCCGCCCCTTCCTAAGTGGCCGATCAACACGGGGGGGTGTAAAAGTTTCCGCCATGCCGAAGCGGCCTTTCCGCCACTTACAGGATCATTTGAACAACCCGACATTCTTGGCGCGCTGCAATGCCGCGATGATGTGCTCGGCCTTTTTCGCGTTCGCTTGCGCGTCATGTTGGGTCTGAGTCCCGAAGCGGGCGCGGTCCTTGCGGGCCAGCACCCACTTGATATTGTCGGACATGAGCTTCTTGTCCTGGGCATCACCTTTGCCGTAGATCGGGTGGTCGTTAATGTCGAGCAGGGCATCCATCAGGGCGTCGCAGCCTCGGCGCTGCGCTTGCTCGTAGGCGTCCTTGATCACCGGGTATCGCTTCTTTGTCGCGTATAGCGTCGAGCTGGATAACCCGGTCTCCCGGCAGGCTCTCGAAACGGAACGTCCCTGCTCGATCAGATCGAGCACTTTCCAGACTTTCGGCATGTACCTGGCTTGCGCGACGGGACGAGGCGGCTTGTCAACCACCATGAGCGAATCAAGTCTTTCGAATTCAAGGTTCTCGGAGTTCATCGGAAATCTTTACGCCAAATGAGTTCGTTCTTTCTGAGCGTCCCCTCGTGGGGGGAGGCAACGCTCCCGGATGGTGGATTCAACCCCTCTGATGGAGGCGTTCTTTCACTTTGGAAGTTACGGCCTCCGGAGAGTCTTTCGGGAAGCCGCGGTTTCTCTGCTTGGCGTCGTCGTTGCTGAATCCCTGTCCGATCACTCGGCGGCCTGGCACCCGTACCTTCCGGATGCAGGCGGTTCCCTGGGTGTGCGCACCGATGGCCTCGAGAATCTCCGGCCATGCCGGTCCTTACCTGAATTGGCCGCTCTTCCCGAGCCGGTGCAAAAGTTTCCGACGAATGATGAATGCGACGGAGCGGGCGGCCTCCGGTAGGGAGGCGTGGCTGAGTGGGCGAATTACTCAAGCAGGCCGGCGCGCTGCTTCGCGCGCCACAGCGCCTTATTCTGCGCTTTCAGGCTCTGCGCCTGAAGGTACATGTCCCGGAGCATTTCGGAACCGGCTAGCTTCGAGTAGAACGTCCTCTTAGAGACACGGCACTCCCGGCAGGCCTTGGCGACGGAGTACCCTTGGACGATCAGGGTGAACGCCTGCATGATTTTCGGTAGGACCTTGAACTGAAGGTTAGGCCGGGACACTTTCTTGGCCACCAGGATCGATGCGGTGTTTTCTTCGGGCATTTCAAAGTTCATCGGGAAATTTTACGCCTTTGAGAAAGTATGACCTCCGGTAAGCCTTCTAGGAAGGCCCGGAGCGTGCTACACACTCCGCATTTCACTTACGCTTCCTCGCTGGCCTGTGCTCCTCCAAGGCAGAGCGTAAACAAGCTGGTCTTTAGATCTTGGTCCAGTGAACCTCGGGTGTGGCGAAAAATGCCTCTCAGAGCCCCTGAGAGGCTCAGGGATCCATTCTCTGTAGTTTTCCATACTTCCCCCTCTCCCAGCCCCACACAGAGCCTTAAAAGGGCGATTTTTTGTTTGGGAGGCGATTTGCCGGATGTTCACACGCACCCACCCCGGCTCGGCCACCCGCCCCCTGCTACAGTTGCCGGGCTATCGGCTTCTTGCGTCCATACCGCCGGTCGGTCCTGGGCCTTGGACTTGGCGCCATTGGTTAACAACCTACGTCGGCCCACGAAGCTTGCGGACCGGAGGGTGTTGCTGTTGCCGGGGAAGCTTCGAGGATTTCACACTAGCGCGTCGCTGAGACCCCAGCTTTCTCTACGTAACTTTCTGAAAGAGAGAAGAAAAATTCTTATTGTCGCCATCGCCGCTGTGGACAAGGGGAGAAAAGCCATTGGTAACCGGTTGAAACAACTAGTTGTTTCAACCGGTTACCAATGGCTTTTCTCCCGGTCCGAGCGTAGCGAGGATGTCCACAGTAGGGCGATAGGCGATTTCTTGCCGTAACTGCTCGATACGAGCTGTTTCCGTCTCTGACGACTCGATCTCGTTTCTGCGGTCTACTCCGTTGCTTCTGAGAGTCTTCCTGGGCTGTTTTTAGCGGCCACTTAACCTTCCTCCCTTCCCTGTCCTTCTAAAGCGCTCTAGCGGGCTCTCAGGCGCTCTGAGCGAGGGCTTTTGCCGGGGTGGGGCGTCGGCATTTTTTTGCGGCGCGAAAACTTTTCCACAAATTTGGCTGGCTAACTATCGGTATATCTATATATATATCGGTATGCGCGAGAGAAAGCACGTGATTTCTGAGTAAAATGATTGGTTATGTATTAGGAAATAAAATTCCTTTATTTACGTTTAGTTGGAACTAAGATTTAAAGGTTTTAGGAACGATCTTCTGAGGTTTATGGGCGCGAGAGAAGGCACGTGGATAGCTTTTGCTATCCACGGCCTTTTGGGGATAGTTTGGGTGACGGATTAAGTGTCCTGGCGTGCTGAAACCGGCGGCTTACTGCGATGCAGGATCAAGCCTCGGTCGTTTTCTTCCAGCCGGGCTTCCGGATAGGCGGTTAGAACTAGTTTCAAAGTTACTCTGAAATCGCGTCTAAAGTCTCTGGGACGACCATACCCTTGCCCAAACTGGGCATATAGGGCGAACCAGGGAACAAGATGTTGTCTTTGCTCCGGGACTCGGTGCAGGCGTTGCGTAAGCCACGTGTACACGTCGAAGGCCATCGCGTTGTTGGCTAGCTTCGCCATTGCTTGCTCGTCCAGGGGGACGGCATGGCTGAGCAGGCTCTTGAAGTATTCCGGGCTAAGCAGGACCTCAGTAGGCCAAAAGACACGCTGTTTCTCGGTTTTCGGAAACCAAAGGTCGATGCCATCGACCAGAGTCGCTTTGGTGATCTTCACCCGGTCGTCTTGAATGCGCCCGACCCGTATATCCGCCGCGAACAACCGTGTGAGTTGGTCTTTAGTCCTGCGGATGCTGGGACCATTCGTGTCTACACCTAGGCGTTTCACGAATCCCGTCAGGCTCTTCCCGACCTTGATCTCCCGCTTTTGGGTTTTGATGGCCTGGGTGCTTAGGTAGGCCAGGATCAGGCGCGGCTTGGTTCCGAACGGTAGTCCGATCGGCTCCCACTTCTTCGTTTTTGGGTGGAGAATTTCCCCGGCCTTGATCCGCAAATGGATAGCACCCTGGTGCCTCTCCCAAACTCGCACATCCTCACCAGGGTTTCGGTACGGCAGGCTGGTCTGGCAGAAGACGGTGTGAAGAAATGCAATATCCTGTTCGGATTCAAAGCCGGCCAAGTCGTTGTTTACGACCAGCCAGTCGGTTTCGATGGGTTGATTCCACTTCCGGAATTTGGGTGTGGGTGCATTTGGATTCCCAGAAATTTCTTTGAGAAATGGGGTCTGATTTTTCTTTTTGTCAAGCATAATTTTACCTCGCGGTGGGGGTTGTTGTGTCGCCTGAACAGGCCCTTGGCCGATATCTTCGTGATCTCCGACTGAGACATGGGTGGAGATTAGAAGACCTTTCTGAAAAATCTGGTTTAGCGATTAGTTCTTTATCTCTCATTGAAAATGGACGGCGCGGTCTCTCGCTTAAGGCTGTTTGCTTGTTAGCAAACGCTTTCGATATGCCTGTACAAACGATGTTGAATGATTCTGAATATCAGAAATTACTTAAAAAGAATATTAATATCAATAGATAACTGAAAAAATGTGACATAATTCATACTTAAATTATCATAAAAATTTTTAATTACTAATTTGACTTTAGAAAAATCATGCTATGCTAAAGTCAATTATATATCTAAACCATGCCCACTCCCGACACCCACCAAACCCGCCTGCTGCGCAAGCTCCGCCTGGAGCTGGGTCCGGAGGTTCTGGGGGCGTTGGAGGACCCCGAGGTGGTCGAAGTCCTGCTGAATCCCGATAGCTCGCTGTGGATCGAGAAGCGGGGCGAGATGATGCGGATCGGGACGATGACGCCGGTCAACGCCAAGCATCTTCTGGGCACGATCGCCGCGTCCCTCGACACCACGATCAACCGCGAGAATCCCCTGTTGGAAGGCGAGCTGCTGCTGGACGGCTCCCGTGTTGCCGGCTCCTTGCCGCCGATCACTACCAATCCCACGTTCGCGATCCGCAAGAAGGCGTCCGCGGTGTTCTCGCTGGATCAATACGTGGCGCGGGGAGCGATGAATGCCGACCAGCGAGAAGCCCTCCAAGCGGCGCTGAAGGCGCGGTCGAACATCCTGGTGGCGGGCGGCACGAGCAGCGGCAAGACGACGCTGGCGAACGCCGTCATTCACGGCATTTCCGAGCTTTGCCGCCAAGACCGGCTGATCGTCCTCGAGGACACGGCGGAGATTCAGTGCCAAGCCGAGAACGCCCTGTTGCTGCGGGCCAATTCCACGGTCGATCTGTTGCGGCTGCTGCGCCTCAGCCTGCGTTACCGGCCCGATCGCATCCTGGTGGGAGAAGTGCGCGGTCCCGAGGCATTGGCGCTCTTAAAAGCCTGGAACACCGGCCATCCCGGCGGGGTGGCGACGGTGCACGCCAACAGCGCCGCGGCGGCGCTGGTGCGGCTGGAGCAGCTGGTGGCCGAAGCGGGACCGACCGAGGCCCAGGCGCTCATCGGCGAGGCGGTCGATCTGGTGGTGTACATGGACAAACACCGGGGCGTGCGGCGCGTGCGGGAAATCATCGAGGTCCGCGGCTGGGAGCCCGCCGGTTACTCGATCAACCGGAGGTCCGAGCTATGTCTGTGATGACAATGACGGCAACCCGTTGGCTCACCGTGGGCCTGCTGATAGCGGGTATTTCCCTGCTGCTCTGTGAGCCCGCCTTGGCCACCGGCGCCCAGGGGATGCCTTGGGAAACCCCGATGCAAAAAATCACGCGGAGCCTGACCGGTCCGGTGGCGATGGCGATTTCGCTGCTCGGTGTCCTGGTGGCGGGCGTGTCGCTGATCTTCGGCGGCGAGATGGGCGACTTCACGCGCCGCCTCGTCATGCTGGTGTTCGTGATCTCGATGGTCGTCTCGGCCTCGGCGCTCCTGTCGGCGCTGTTCAACACCTCCGGGCTGGTCCTGTGACCGCCGATGCGGAGGCCCTGTTGCGCCTGCCGGTGTACCGGGCGTTGCTGCGTCCCAACCTGCTGCTCGGCTGCGAGCGCGAGCTGTTTCTGACCACCGGCCTGGTTACGGTGATCCTGGTGGTGGTGGCCATGGACTTGATCGCGGGAATTGCCGGCATGGGTTTGTGGGGCGCGGGCGTAGCCGGCCTACGGGCGATGGCGAAAGCCGACCCGGTGTTGAGCCGGGTCTACGTGCGGCATATCCGATACCGGGATTTCTACCCGGCGCACGCGACGCCGTTCGCGCCCGGTTCCCGGCCTACCCGGTAGCGGCCCCGTATGCGCCTCCATGCCTTGAAACCGTACCGCAGTAAAAAACCGGGTTTTCCCGACCTGTTGAACTGGGGGGCCGTGGTCGACGATGGCGTGGTCCTCAACAAGGACGGCAGCCTGATGGCGGGGTATTTCTACCGGGGCCGAGACCTGGCGGCGGTGCCTCCGGCGGAAGTCAACCGGATTTGCGGCGTGGTCAACGCGGCGTTCGCCCGGCTGGGCGGTGAGTGGATGCTGCACCAGGACGTGCGGCGGGTGCCGTCCCGCGCCTACCCGAGCCCCGAGGACAACGCCTTTCCCGATCCCGTGACCACCCGCATCGAGCGGGAACGGCGGGGTCAATTCGGGCAGGACGGGGCCTATTACGAATCCGTGTACGCCTTTGTTCTGACCTATCTGCCGCCGCTGGTGATGCAAGAGCGCATCGCCGGATTTTTCTTCACCGGCGGCCCGCAATCAGAGCAAAAGAAGCAAAAGAAGAAAAAAAACACTTCATTGATCGGCGAAAAAGCGATCGCCCAATTCAAAACGTCCTTGGCGGAATTCGAGGATCGCCTTGCGAGCGCCGTCTACTTGGAGCGGATGCGGGGACATGAGGCCGCCCAAGGTGATCCGGGCCATATCCACGATGAGTTCCTGCAATACCTGCACGGGACGTTGAGCGGCGATTCGCACCCGATCGTGCTGCCGGCGTGCCCGATGTATCTCGATTACCTGATCTCCGGACACGAGTTCCATTTCGGGATCGTCCCCCGCATCGAGGACCAATACATCCGGGTGGTCTCCATCGACGGCTTTCCGCTGGAAAGCTACCCCGGCGTGTTGGACGCGCTGGGGGAAATCCCGTCGCCCTACCGTTGGTCGACGCGGTTCATCTTTCAGGACGCGGTGCAGGCGCAGGCGATGCTGCGGGGTTACCGCCGCAAGTGGCAACAAAAAGTCCGGGGCTTCCTCGACCAGATTTTCTACGCCGGCCGGGTGAACCGGAACGTCGATCAAGACGCTTTGGAGATGGTGGCGCAGACCGAATCGGCGCTGGCCGAGGCGGCCAGCGGTCTGGTGTTGTACGGCCACTACACCAGCGTCGTGGTGCTGATGGACGGGGATGCGGAGCGTCTGGCGCAGTCCGCGCGGCAGGTGAAGCGGACCATCGACAACCTGGGCTTCAACGCCCGCATCGAGACGGTCAACACGGTCGAGGCGTGGCTGGGCTCCCTCCCCGGCCACGCGCACCCGAACCTGCGGCGCGTTCTGCTGCACACGTTGCATCTCGCCACCCTGCTGCCGCTGTCCGCCGTGTGGCCGGGGCGGGATCGAGCCCCCTGCCCGATGTATCCCGAGGGCAGCCCGCCGTTGCTCCAGGCGGCCACGGACGGCAGCACGCCGTTCCGGCTCAACCTCCACGTCGGGGACGTCGGGCATACCTTGATGCTGGGACCGACGGGCGCGGGGAAATCGACGGCGTTGGCGCTGATCGCGGCGCAATTCCGCCGTTACGCGGGGGCGACCGTGTTCGCCTTCGACAAGGGCAATTCCCTCGAAACGCTGACCCGCGCCGTGGGTGGCCGGCATTACCACATCGCCGGCGACGCGGACGAGTCCGAGCTGTGCTTCTCGCCGCTGGCGCAGCTGGACCGGCCCGGTGAGCTGGGCTGGGCGGAGGACTGGCTGGGCGTGCTGCTCGCCTTGCAGGGTGTGGCGGTCAATTCGTCGCACCGCAACGAGCTGCACCAAGCGTTGGTCGGCCTGCGTGACGGCGGCGGGGAGCGGACGCTGACCGACCTGCAAATCCAACTCCAGAACGACGAGCTGCGCTCCGCCTTGCGGCCCTACACGATCGCCGGCGCGCTCGGCCAATTGCTCGATGCCAACGACGACGGCCTGGCCACCGGCTCGTGGAGCTGCTTCGAGATCGGCGCGCTGATGAACCGGGAAGACATCGTGCGCTTGCCGGTGTTGCTCTATCTGTTCCGGGTCATCGAGCGGCAATTGCAGGGCCAGCCGGCGCTCATCATTCTGGACGAGGCGTGGCTGATGCTGGGGAACCCGGTGTTCCGGAGCACCATCCGCACCTGGCTGAAGACGCTGCGCAAGGCCAATGGCGCCGTGTTGCTGGCGACCCAAAGCCTCTCCGATGCCGCCGATTCCGGAATTCTCGATGTTCTGGTCGAGAGCTGCCCGACGCGGATTTTCCTCGCCAACCGGGAGGCCACCTCCGAGGACATCGCGCCGCTGTATCAACGGCTGGGCTGCAACCCCACCGAAATCCGCCTGATCGCCGGCATGGTTCCCAAGCGGCAGTACTTCGTCCGCGGCGAGGGGCGGCGGCGGGTCGATCTGGCGTTAGGCCCCGTGGCGCTGGCGTTCTGCGGCGTTTCCGGCCCGGAGGACATTGCCCGGGTGCGGCAGATGGAACAGCAGCATGGGCGGGATTGGCCGTCCGCGTGGCTGCAAGAGCGGGGGGTGGGTCATGAATTCTTCGGTTAAGAAGGGCTTGGTGGCCGCTTTGGTCGGTGCTCTTTCCTGGTTGCCCATGACGCCGGCCCCGGCGCTGACGGGGAAGGTGAAGCGGATTATCCGTATGTCCACGCAGATCGCCGCCCAACAAATGGGCATGGACCTGCGGCAACAGGAGATTCAGGAAGTCGTCGATGGCGTCGAAGACACGGTGAACGAGCTGGAAAGACTCCGGGCGCTCGATCACCGGCTGTTGGGCGGTTCGAGCCTGATCAATTTGCGGGCAAGGATGCAGGAAGTCCTATCCGACTTGCATGAGGTTTCGCAATACGGGGAGGCGGTGGCTTATAGCCACCTGGAACTGCTCGAGCGATACAAGGCAGTGCACCCGAGCTGGGAGACGTATCAGCAAGGCGCCGATTATGACGAGCTGATCTCGCGATACCAAGGGTGGATCACTTCCAATCATGATTCCGTTCTCGGCGCTCTCCGGGCGGCTCAGGTGCAGTCGAAACAGTTGGCGGACGAAAACCGGATGATGCGGATGATCGAGAGCAAGACGCGCACCGCCGCCGGTACGAATCAATTGCTGCAACTGGGCTCGTCGATCGGCAACATCCAGGTCGATCAGCTGCAAAAGCTGCGGCAGCTGCAAATGGCGCACATGCAACTTCAAGCCGCGCAAGCGGGGAGTCAGATCGACCAGCAGGCGGAAGCCGCCGTTGGTCATCTGCGGACCTTTGCTCCCGTCGAGTTCACGAAGCCCGGTGACTTCACGGGATTGAAGCTCGACGGGCCGTTTCGGTAAACATCAGTGACATCGTTGGAGAATGACCATGCCCTCGAAAAAACAAATCCTCGCTGCGGCCCTGTTGTGCGCGGCGATTGGAATGAGCGCGGGTTGCCAAGGAGAACCGGAACCGCTCCTCGATCCCAAAACCGGGGAACCCCTCACGGAGAGAAATTTGAATAACATTGAACTCTTTTACGGCCTATCGGAACCGACGCAGAAAGATTTAAATGAAGACTATATAAAACGCGGTGGTATGGGTGGAAGCACACCTAAAGTGCACCCGAAAGCCCTTGCTGCGCAAGGTGATTGAGTGATGCCAAAGCGCCGCTTTTTGGTATTGGTTTTCCTGGCGCTGTGCGTTGGCGTTTACAGCATTGGAAATGCCGCCGTCAGTAATGCCGCGCTGGAAACGGTCTCGGAGTTGCAGGAAGCTCTCCGGGAGCAGACGGAACAATGGATGAACCCGGTAAAACAAGCAGCGCAATGGCTTTTGATGAGCTTGGCGTTGCTCGCCTTCACTTGGACCGGGATTCAGATGGTCCTGAAAAACGCGGATTTCCAGGAAATCCTCACGGAGTTGGTAAAAATGATTCTGACGGTCGGGTTTTTCCTGGCCGTCATCATCAACGCGGAAACCTGGTCCACGGCGCTCATCGAAGGCTTCATGTGGGTGGGTAATCAGGCCAGCGGAGCGGGACGGGCGATGGGTGAAGGTTCGCTCGATGCCTCCGGCATCTTGGGACGTGGGTTTGAATTGTCTAGCCAGATAATGGATAGGGGGTCCCCCTATGCCCCTCTTTCATTTGTCGCCATCCTGCTCGCAGGTTTCCTTGTTTTTCTGATTTACGCCGCCATCGCCGCCTATTGTTTATTGGCCTTCGCCGAGGCGTACATCGTGACGGCGGCGGGCATCCTTTTTCTCGGCTTCGGCAGCGCCGGCTGGACCTCGGAGTACGCCAAACGCTACATCACCTATTGCATCAGTATCGGAGCCAAACTGTATGCCTTGTTCCTGGTGATCGGTCTCGGTGAGCAGTTCATCTACGGTTGGGCCTTGGAAGAGAGTAAGGACCCGGTTATGAGCGCCGTCTCGATTGTCGGAGTCCTTTTACTGCTACTGCTTTTAGTCAAGATGATTCCCGACATCGTGCAGGGGCTGATCAACGGCGTGTCCCTGGGCAGCGGCACCCCGTCCGTCCAGGGCATGTTGATGGGGGTCGGGGGCCTCACGGCGCTCGGAGCCTCCGGAGCCGCCGCGGCGGGCTCGAAACTGGTCGGCGGCGCCGCCGCGCTGCACCAAGCCTACAAGCTCGCGGGAGCGCAGGGGGCGGCCGCGCTGGGCGGGGGAGCCGCACAGCAAGGACTGGCCCTGACCGGCTCCATGACAGGGGCGGCCAAGGACAGCCTGGGCACGCTGGGACGCACCGGCGCGAATCTGGCCAAGGCGGCCGGGGGCACGCTGGCGGCCAGGACTCTCGCCAACGCAGCAGCGGCGCAAAGTCTCAAGGCCGAGCGGATTCAGATGGGGCCGGCGGCGGCACCGAAAGCCCCCGCAGGGCCGTCCGGTATCCCCACGATCAGCCAAGACCCGTTCACGTCCGGCTCGGCGCAACAGGCGTATGGACAAATGTCCCACGGGTACGTGGGGGGTGGAGCGTCCGCCGGGCCGTCCGGAGCGGGCGCAAAACCGGCGGCCGGCCTGGACCCCTTGGAGCAAATGGCCTCCGGGTACATGGGTGGAGGTTCCTATGCCGCTTCCTCCGAGGGGGCGGGGCAGGCGGTGCGCTCGTGGTCGGGTGGCGTTGACGATATTGCGCGAAGTGCCGTTTGAATCGAGGAGCGAGGCGTATGAACGATTCCCAACACTCCCCGTACCTGGACGCGCGGCGGGAGTGGAACGAACGCTACGGCAGCTACATCGCGCAGGCGCGGCAATGGCGCTTGGTGGCGCTCCTGGCGGTCCTCGCGTTGCTGATCGCGATCGGCGGCGCGTTTTATTTCGCCCAACGCTCGGTGCTGGTTCCTTACCTCGTCGAGATCGATGCGGACGGGAAGACCGGAGCGGTTTCCGACCTCGCCGCCGCACGCTCCGTGGATGACCGGATCATCCGCGCCACGATCTCCCGGGTTCTCCGTGACCTGCGCTCGGTGTCCGCCGATGTCGCCGTGCAACGGCGCTGGGTGGAGACGGTCTACGCGCATCTGGCGCCCCGGTCCCCGGCGTATACCGCCATCAGCGAGTGGTTCAGTCGACAAGCGCCGTCGAAACGGGCGGAGGAGGAGACCGTGACCGTCGAGGTCCGCCAGATTCTGGCGCTGTCGCCGCACACCTACCGCGTGGAGTGGGTGGAGTATCCAAGGGCGCGCAGCGGAGCGGAGCGGGCGCCAACCCGGTGGTCGGGGACGATGACGGTGGGCCTGGGCGCGGTGAGCGCGGAACACCGGCTGGTCAACCCGCTGGGCATTTTCATCCGCGAGTTCGATTGGGCGCTCGATTTCGGCGGCGCCGGAGGGAATGGGTCATGAAGCGGTTGGCGTTGCTGGGTCTGGTGCTCTCCGGGGTGGCCGCGGCGGGCGCTCCCGGCCCGGAATATTTCGCGCCGGAGCCGCCGCTGACCATGCGGGACGCCGCCGGCCTGGCCCCCGCGCAACGGTGGCTGCGGGACCAACGCTACCCGATTCGCACGGCGCAAGGCGTCACCTATCTGTACGGCGCCGGCCAGGCCAGCGTCATTTGTGCGCCATTGCGGCTGTGCGTGATCGCCCTGGAGCCGGGGGAATGGGTGCAGGAAAACGGGCTGCACCTGGGGGACGCGGTGCGTTGGGAAGTGACGCCGGTGATCGGCGCGGAGGAACAGACGCAGCTGGTGGTGAAGGTGGTGGACGCCGGGCTCGAAACCAATCTGTCCGTCATCACGGACCGGCGGGTCTACCACCTGCGGCTGCTTTCCCGGCGTGAGGATTACATGCCGCAGGTCGCCTTCCACTACCCGAATGTGCTGCAAGCGGAATGGCGCGCCTATCACGAACACAAAAAGCAGGAAACAGAGCGGAACACGATCCCGGCGGCCGGGGTGTCGATCGCGGACCTGGATTTCGGGTACCGCATTTCGGACTGCGAGCACTGCGCCTGGCGGCCGTCCCGCGTTTACAACAACGGCGAAATCACGGTCATCCACCTGGGGGATGGCGTCCGGCGCGCGGACAGCCCGGTGCTCCTGGTGTTGGACCCCGCCGGCAGGAAAAACCAGGCCAATTACCGCGTGCGCCGTGACCGGTACGGCGACCGTTACATCGTGGATCAGGTGTTTTCCGAGGCCGTCCTGTTGGTCGGCGCCGGGAAGCACCAACAGCGCGTCCACATCGAGCGGGAGGGTTGAGCCATGAAGCGGCTCATGAAGCGGCTGGCGATTGGCGTGTGCGCCGTTCTGGCCACGGGATGCGCGACCTCCCAATGGAAAAGCCGGGAGCTCGCCGCGCCCAACGAATACGAAATCGCCCGGATCAGCGCCGCCGCCACGGAGCGGCTGGCGGTGATGTTCCCGCCCGGCCGGACGACCTTCGAGTTGGACCGGGAGCCGGCGGTTCACCGGCGGCCGGACGCTCCCTTCGGCAAGGCTCTGGAAGCCGCGCTCCGGCAACGGGGCTTCGGGGTCGCGACCCCGGACCGGTCGCTGAAGACGCGGTTATTCAAGGCGCCGAAGCCGAGCGGCCATCCGGAGCTGGTTTACGTCCTCGATGAGCTCGGCGGAGACCGGCCCTACCGGCTCGGTTTGGCGGTCGGTGCGGATTACCGGCTGGATGGGGCCTATGGGTTGGGCGCGATGACTTGGACGGTGCGTGAAGGCCGGGTCGAGACGCCATGAGCGCGGAGCCGCAACATCCTTTAGGGGCGGGCGATGTACGGCGCCTGAACAAGGTCCCGCTGTTCGTGGCGGGAGGCGTCCTGTTGCTGGTGGTGGCGCTGTTGCTGCTGGCGCTGGTGCGGCGCGTCCAGACTCCGGTGGTTCCGGGTATCGAGCCGGAAGCCTCGGAGGAGCTGGGGGCGGGGGGTTCCAAGGAGATCGGGGAATTGGTCGGCAGCGCGACCACGGGCGGGATCATTCGGCGGCGGGACGCCGGGATGGTGAGGCCGGAGCCCGGTCCCTCAGCGGACACGAGCCGCCCCGCGTCGGATCGGGAGTACCGAGACAGTGTGTGGGAGGAACGCCGGGAACGGGCGCGGAAATTCCGGGAAGACCTGTACTACGAAGCCTTGACCGCCAGCTCGGTGGTGCCGGGGCTCGACAGACCAGAAAGGACGCCCGGCATCCCGGACGCCGGTACCGCGCCTTTCCTTCCGGTCCCGGAGAAGGACGACCCGAATCGGCGGGTGCGCAAGGAACAATTCATGGGGGCCGAGCGCCGCTACGGCTACAGCCCCGAGCGGATCACCGCACCGGTCGATCCTTACGTGCTGCGCGTGGGCGCGATCATCCCCGCCGTCCTGCTCAGCGGGATCAACAGCGACCTGCCGGGGATGATTACGGCACAGGTCAGCCGCCACGTCCGGGACACGGCTACCGGACGGCACATCCTGATTCCCCAGGGAGCCCGGCTGATCGGCGCCTATGACAGCCACATCGCCATGGGCCAGCGGCGGGTGCTGGTGGCGTGGCATCGCCTGCAATATCCCGACGCTTCGGTGATCGAGCTCGGCGCCATGCCCGGCGCGGACCCCGGCGGCTACGCGGGCTTCGACGCCGCGGTCGACAACCACTACGCCCGCATTTTCGGCAACGCCTTCCTGCTGTCGCTGATTACCTCGGGCGGGGCGCTGGCGCAGCCGGACAACGACAGCGACCGGATCGACGAGGCTTACGCCGACGTGGCCTCGCAGTGGATGCAGCTGGGCCAGAAGCTGATCGAGAAAAATCTCAATATTCAGCCGACCCTGATGGTCGAGCCCGGCTACCGGTTCTCCGTCGTCGTCAATCAAGACCTCGTGCTGGAGCCTTACGGGAGGAGTTGATGGGCTCCGCAACGCGGCAACGGAACCGGCAGATCAAAATCGCCAATATGAATCGAGGCACCGCGACCGTTTTCGCACTGACCTTGATGTTCTCCGCCGGCGTCCTTGCCCATTGGGGCGGACTGAATCAAGAGGGCTGTCACAACAACCGCAAGACCGGTGAGTATCACTGTCATCGCAAGTCAGCACCGAAAACCGATACCTCGGCTTACGATCGCGACGATTATCTTCCCCGGTGGGCGGATGCCGATAGGGATTGCCGGGATACGCGGCAGGAAGTGCTCGCCGATGAAAGTCTCGTACCCGTCACTTGGAGCCGTAACGGCTGCTCCGTTACGACCGGCCGGTGGCACGATCCCTATACCGGCCGCGTCTTCACCGATCCGTCCGATCTCGACATCGATCACCTGGTGCCGCTCAAGGAAGCGCACGACAGCGGCGCCGCTGCGTGGTCACAGTCCCGCAAGCGGGCTTACGCGAACGATCTGTCCCACCCCGAGGCGCTGATCGCCGTGTACAACGGCGCGAACCGCGCGAAGGGGGCGGATGATCCGGCTTCGTGGTTGCCGCCCGAAACGGCGTACCACTGCCACTACGTTTTCAACTGGAAGCAGGTCAAGGGCTATTGGGGCCTGGAAATGGATGCGGCCGAGGAAAGGGTAGTCAATTCCATCCTGGAAAATTGTGAAAGCAAGTTGCGCTGATGGGCTCTGAAACGCGGCAACGGCAGCGGCAAATCAAAGTGCGCCTGAACGAGGCCGAATACCAAGTCGTCGTTTCCCTGGCGCGGCAACACGACCTGCCGCCGTCCACGTATCTCCGCGAGCTCGGCCTGGAACACCGGCCGCGCAGCACGATCGACGCCCAGGCGGTGGAAAGCATCGCCCGGCTGCATGGTGACCTGGGGCGCACGGCGGGACTGCTGAAGCTGTGGCTGACGACGCCGGAGGTTCCGGCTCCCTCGCGGCGGATGGTGAATGATCTGCTCTCGGACCTGGCCGCGCTGCGGGTGGAAATCCTGGCGGCCATCGAGCGGCTATGATCGTCAAGAAAATCACCCGCAAATCCCAGGGACAGTTCAGGTCACTCGCGCAATACGTGCTCCGTTCCGGGAAAGCCGACCCCGCGATCGGGCGCGTCCGCGTCTCCAACTGCGCGATGGAGGCCCCGGCGCTCGCGGTGAAGGAAATCGCGGCCACCCAGGCGAGGAACACCCGGTCGCAGGCCGATAAAACGTGCCATTTGATGGTTTCCTTCCCGACCGGGGAGAACCCGACGCCGGCGCAGCTCGAAGACATCGAGGACGAGTTGTGCCACGCCATGGGATTGGGCGATCACCAGCGGTTAAGCGTGGTGCATCTCGATACCGGGCACGTCCACGTCCATCTCGCGATCAACAAAGTCCACCCGCTGTCCCACAACAACGTCGAGCGGCTCCGCGATCACTTCCAGCTGGCCGCCGCCTGCGAACGCCTGGAGGAGCGTCACCGGCTGGCCCGCGACAACCACCCGCAACGGTTCGCGGAGCATCAACGCGCCCCTGGCGTCGGCGTCATGGCGGCGCACGGGACCCACACCCCGTTCCACGACTGGGCGCTGACCCACAAAGCGGCGCTGAGTGAGGCGTTGCACACGGCGGCCGGCTGGTCCGGTCTGCACCGGGCTCTGGCCCGCAAAGGCCTGGAGATCAAGCCCCGGGGAGCCGGTCTCGTGCTCGCCGCCAAAGGGGCCTCGGCCCACATCAAAGCCAGCGCCCTGGGGCGGGAATTCAGCGCCGCCAAGCTGACGGCGCGGTTCGGTCCCTATCAGGCCCCGACGGCGGAAATCCAAAGCCTGGCGGCGGAAACCTGCTACACACCGGCGCATAAACACGATCTGTGGGCCGACTATCAGCGCGAGCGGCAACGGATTCTCGGTGAGCGGCGGCAGGCGTTGGCCGCGATCACGCACCGGCGCGGTGAGGAAGCGGAAGCCATCAAGGCCGAGCTGGCCGGAAAGCGATCCGAGGTCCGCAAAAGCCTACTACTCACACGGCAACAGAAGCGCGCTCTCTATTTATCCCTGAGCGCCCAGCGCCAGCAGCGGTATGCCGCCTTGGCGGAACAGACGGCCCAAGCACGCCAAGCCGTCCGTGACGAGCCTGCGCCACCGGACTGGCGCGGTTGGCTCCAGGCACGGACGGAGCAGGGGGACCGGGTAGCGGCACAAGTGCTGGACAGAGCAGTACGCCGGGATGCAGCGCAAAAAAGACAACGACAACGAACCGGAGCCCAACATGGAATCTCCCGGTAAGCGTTTGGTGTGGGCGCTTGTCGCGGTGCTCGTTGTGATGATGGCCATGAGCACGGTCAGTTGGGTTCTGTTGGGTTCCGGCGGGGGCGGCCCGTATCCGCTCAGGCAACCGGAGATTGGTTTGTTCGTGTCCGGAAGTGTATTTCTGTTGGCGCTCGTGGGGTACGTTGCCGCCCGCGCGATCAAAAACCTCCGCTCGAACGAAGGCTTGCACGGCACCGCGCACTGGGCGGCGCGACCGGAGATCGAGGCCAGCGGAGTACTGCCCGATGAAACAGCCGAAGATCGCAACGGCGTCTACGTCGGCGGCTGGTACGACCCGAAACAACGGCGCACCCGCTACCTGATCCACGACGGCCCGGAGCATGTGCTGGCGTTCGCGCCGACCCGCAGTGGAAAAGGCGTGGGGTTGATCCTGCCGACGCTGCTGTCGTGGCGGGGGAGCGTCCTCTGCTACGACATCAAAGGCGAGAACTGGGCGTTGTCCGCCGGCTGGCGGCAGCAAACGGGTAATCGAGTCCTGAAATTCGACCCGACGGCCACCGATGGCAGCGGCGCCGCCTTCAATCCGCTGGCCGAAATCCGGCTCGGCGAGCCGCAGGAAGTCGCCGACGCCCAGAACATCGCCTCGATACTGGCCGACCCGAAAGGGGAGGGGCTGGCGTCGCATTGGGCCAAGACCGGACACGCATTGCTGACCGCGGCGATCCTGCACAGTTGCTACACCAAGCCGGGGGCTACCTTGGCGGATGTCGGCGCGGTGCTGGCCGATCCCGAAAAGACGTTGGAGGAAGTGCTCAACGAGATGCTGGAGCATCCCCACCAGGACGGCCAACCGCACCCCCTGATTGCCCAGGAGGCCCGCGCCATGCTCAACAAGGCCGAGGCCGAGCAGGCCGGCGTGGTCTCGACGGCGCTCAGCTTCCTGTCGCTGTACCGCGATCCCCTGGTGGCGCAAAACACCGGCCGTTCGGATTTCCGCATCCACGACCTGATGAACGCCGAGAACCCCGTGAGCCTGTACCTCGTGGTGCGCCCATCGGACAGCGACCGGCTGCGACCGCTGATCCGCCTCGTCATCACCCAGATCGTGCGCGGGCTCACGGAGAAGATCGAGTTCGCGGACGGCCAAAGCGTCGCCCATTACCGCCACCGGCTGCTGTTGCTGCTGGACGAGTTCGCCAGCCTGAAGCAGCTCACCGTCCTCGAGGAGGCGCTGGCGTTCATGGCCGGCTACGGGATCAAGGGTTACTTGATCGTGCAGGACGTGCAACAGCTGACGAAAGCCTATTCCAGGGACGAGTCGATCCTCGGTAACTGCCACATCCGCATCGCCTACGCCCCGAACAAGCTCGAGACCGCCGAGCTGTTGAGCCGCATGGCGGGGAAAAGCACGGTGGTGAAGCGGCAAACCTCGATCTCGGGCAAGCGGAGCGGCGGCTTGGGCCACGTGAACGAGAGCTTGCAGGAAGTGCAACGTCCTTTGCTGACGGCGGACGAAGCGATGCGGCTACCGGGGATGCGAAAGAACCGCCGGGGTGAGGTCGAAGCCGGCGACATGCTGATTTTCGCCGCCGGCCACGCGCCGATTTACGGCCGTCAAATCCTCTATTTCCAGGACCCGGTGTTCGCGGCGCGGGCCGCAATCCCCGCCCCGGCCGTCAGTGACCGGATTCACGGCGCGGCCAATGGCGCTGTCTCATTCGAGCTGTGAGGGTGTGGGTGCCGGCTACCGTTGGCTTGCTGGGAGCGGCGGCTCTCGGGATGTGGGGCGCGGGGCTGTGGATCAACACGACGCCTTCGTTCCCGCTCGGGCTCTATCGCCAGGTAGGCGCGTCCAGTGTTGCGCCGGGCGACCTCGTGCTGGTGTGCCTGCCCCGTGAACGATGGCTCCGGGAGCCGCCGTGGAGCTGGCGCTGCCCGGACCGGGCGCGCCCGATCCTCAAGAAAGTTGCCGCCCTGCCCGGCGTGAAGGTGGAGATCGGTGCCGACGGGATTCGGGTCGATGGCCGGCCCGTTCCCAACAGCCGGCCACTCCCCACGCCGGTATCGACGGCTTTGACGGTAACGTCCGGCCGCGTCCCCACGGGGATGTTTTGGGCGCTCTCCGACCATTCCCCGAACTCCCACGATTCCCGCTATTTCGGCCCGCTGCCGCTCGCGGCCATTCGGGCCGTCGTGCGGCCACTCCGTTGGCAACGGGTTTTCAACTGACCCCGATCGAGGCCCCCATCCATGCGTTTATACATCGCCGAAAAGAAGGAAGTCGCCAAAGCCATTTCCATGGCCCTGGGAGGCCCGGAGAAGCCCGCCGGGGCGGCCTTCGAGCTCGAGGGCGGGGATGCCATCACCTGGGCGTCGGGGCACCTGCTGCGCCTGAGCGACCCGGAGGAGCATGACGCCACCTTGAAACGCTGGTCCCTGGAGCAGCTTCCCATGGCGTGGCCGATCTCGCATACCCCGGTCGCGACCGAATACAGGGCCAGGCAGCTCGAGGCGGTGATCCGGCTGGCGCGCCGAGCCGATGAAATCGTGAACGCCGGTGATCCCGACCCGGAAGGCCAGCGATTGATCGATGAAATCATCGAATACGCGGGATTGACCGATAAGCCGGTAAAACGAGTTCTCATCAATGACAACACGCCGGACATGGTGCGTAAGGTCATCGACGCACTGGAGGATAACGAACGCTATCGCGGACTGTCCCTGTCCGCCCTCGCTCGGGCCGTCTGCGATCAACGCTACGGCTACAACCTCACGCGGGCCTACACGCTGCAATGGCGCCGCCAGGGCGGCGATGAAATGCTCTCGGTCGGGCGCGTGCAAACCCCGATCCTGGGACTGGTCGTGAGCCGGGACCGGCAGCACGAGCAGCATAAGAAGCAGGCGTTCTACACCGTGGCCGCCGTCATCGATCTCATCGATCTCGAACAAGGAATGTCGGTCACCGCGAAATACGTCCCGGCGGACCAGGACCCCACCGACGCGGAAGGCCGCCTGCGCGACAAGGAGTTCGCCGCCAAGCTCGCCGCCTCCCTCCCCGGTATGACGGCTCGTGTGGCCTCGGTAATCACCAGGGAGCATGAAAAAGCGCCGCCGCTCCCCTATAACTTGCTGGCCTTACAGGCCGACGCCAGCGGCCGGTTTCATTATGGTCCGGAACAGGTGCTCGAAATCACCCAAAAGCTCCGGGATGAACACCGGGCGATCACCTACAACCGCAGCGATTGCCGTTATTTGAATGACGAACGCCATGCCGACGCGCCGGCATTATTAACGCGGCTGATACGAAAGCTCCCGGAGCTGAACGTGGGTAACGCCGATCCGGCGCGGAAAAGTAAAGCGTTCAACTCCAAGAAGGTCGGCGCGCATCACGGCATCATCCCGACGCGGGAAGTGCCCGAGCTCACTTCCCTACCCGAAGCGGAACAGCGCATTTACACGCTGATCGCACGGGCCTATGTCGCGCAGTTTCATCCCCCGGAGAAATTCAGATCAACGGCAGTGACGTTCCAGGCCGGAGAGCACAAGCTGACCGTGACAGGAAGGGTCGATGTCGATCCCGGTTGGCGCGTGCTGTATCGGGGCGATGAGCAAGCCGACACGGAGGATAAGCGCGTGAATCTGGAATCAATCTCCGTCGATGATCAAGGCCTCATCAAAACCGCCGATTCGGCCAAGGCGTTCACCAAGCCACAACCCCGCTACACGATGCAAACCCTGCTCCGGGATTTAGCGCGGGTGGCCAAATATGTGAGTGATGAAAAAATCCGTAAGCTGCTCCTGGAAAAAGACGCCGATAAGCCCGACGAAATGGGCGGCATCGGCACCCCGGCGACCCGAGCTTCCCATATCGAGACGCTCTTCATGCGTCGATACGTCGTCGAGCACGCCAAGCACATCATCAGCACCGAGCTCGGGCGGGCGTTTTACGACACGCTGCCGCCGCTCGCCAAGACCCCGGATAGGACGGCGCTTTGGCATGAACAACAAAGCCGCATCGAGAACGGAACGCTCGAATACGAGGCCTTGATCCACGACGTGGATGCCGTGATCGCCGAGGAGATTGCACGGCTTCAATCCGAGGGTATGAAAATGGACGTGAAAAAGGCGGGTAAGGAATGCCCGGCCTGTAAGCACGGGGTGCTGAAAAAGAGGAAGGGAAAGAATGGAGCCTTTTGGGGCTGCTCACGCTACCCGGACTGCAAGAAAACGTACCCGGATAAACAGGGGAAACCGGATTTGAACGGCCAACCGAAAGTCCAGGCATCCGACCAATACCATTGCCCCCAATGCGCGCAAGATCTCATTCGAAGACCGGCCAGGAAGAAAGGCGTTTTCTGGTGGGGATGCCGCGGCTATCCGAAGTGTGAGTTTCGGACTTTCGACAAGGACGGGATTCCCAAGGAAGCGGCCTCTCCGCCGCGGTCTTAATGGGTTGCTCACCGCAACCTGAATGCACCCCAACGTCGAGCCTCCGGCGAGTAAGTTTTCCCTGTGTTCGGAGCGCCGCCGCTCGCGGCGGTGGACCGAACACCTATCCTGCCCTCCCTCCCCCTTAATGTATCTCTTAAATCAAGGGGTTGAGAAACAAAACAAAGAAACGTTCAAGTAAAACACATATGATTATAAAAATCGTTGACATAATATATATATGTGTGTGAATATGGAGTAATATAATCCAATAGTTCATATAAAAACCCATAAAAATGCATAAAGACACATTCGATCTGGTTGAAGCCCTCAAGAAAGAGCGGAGGGAAGTTAAGGAATTAACAAAATCCAATAAGCTAGGCCGCGTTGATTTTTTAAATAAGAAAGATCAAATCCAGGCGGCTATGGATCAAGGATACCCGGTAAAGAAGATTTGGGAATGCCTTTCATCGAATG